>LGVF01562210.1_pt1 | contig 30331 bp, 26 predicted proteins | sample 469901 | NCBI WGS metagenome assembly LGVF01 (sample SAMN03893561, study PRJNA290197) | marine sediment metagenome | material: sediment; isolation source: combined push core samples #3730, #5133, and #5579 collected at Hydrate Ridge | place: Pacific Ocean: Hydrate Ridge
TAGTTCGCATTACCCAAGAAGCCCCCACTTCAAATGTTAGTTAAGTGGTGGGAGTGGTTCACGGAAACTTGATTCCTTGATAACTATTTCTTTTGCGTAGTTCTTTATCTATTTCATTCATAACAATAAATTTCTTTAAACTCCACATTGGTTCTATTAGGAGTTCTTTAGGACTATCTCCTGTTAAACGGTGGATAATTATTTTAGGATCTAAGATTTCTATTTGATCACAGACGATATTTTTATATTCTTCCAATGTTAGGATCTTAAAAGGATTATCAAGATATAGTTTTCCCAAAGCTGTTTTCTTCATTATATGAAGTAAATGAATTTTTATTCCTTGGATGTCTTGGTGATTAAGAAACTCGACCGTTTCTAACATCTCATTTTTAGATTCAATATGAAAGCCATTAATGATATGTACAACAACATTAATATTTCTTTTTCGTAGTTCCTTAACGGCGTTACTAAAACATTCTAGAGTATGAGCTCGATTGATAAATTTACTTGTTTTCTCATGGATTGATTGAAGACCTAATTCAATTGTTAGATATGTCTTTTTATTAAGTTCTTCAAGTAAATCGTATATTTCTTCACTAAAGGCATCGCATCTAGTTGCGATACTTAAGCCAACAATATTTTCATCTAAACTTAAGGCTTCATAATATAGTTTTCGTAGTTTTGATATTGGTGCATAAGTATTTGTATTAGCTTGGAAGTAAGCGATGTAGAAAGCATCATCCCATTTAAGACTCATCATTTCTTTAACATTATTAAATTGTGTTTGTAAGGAATCAAGTTTACTACCTGCAAAATCGCCACTACCACTTTCACTACAATAAATACAACCACCTAATCCACTCTTGCCATCTTTATTAGGACAGGTAAAATCACCGTTTAATGATACTTTAAAAACCTTTTTACCAAACTTATGTCTGTAAAAAGCATTTAATGTATTATATGGTTTCTCTTTTGTCATCAAATTCATAATTACACCTCACAAACATTTTACCACATTTTAGGATTTTTTGTGTTATAATGACTAAAGGTGATTAAGATGTATAAAAGATTTAAAGAGAGTATTGTATCTCCTAAGAATATTGTTGAGTTTAGAACCGATTCACTTGTAAAAGTGTTTATTTATATATTATTGTTTTCTATGTTGCTAGGTACAAGAACAATTATTGAAGTAGCTACCTTTAAAGGGTTAACACCATCTTATCGTGAAACCTTAAAACAGGAATTTCATGTAGTTGATGAATCTTGTTTAATAGTTGATGCAAATGTTGAATGTGATGTTTCGGAAAACACGTTAATTTATGAAGATTTAATGCTATCATATTATATTGATTCTCGTAATGAAATAGAAATTGGTAGTTATGGTGAAAACTATAATATAATATTTCATAAAGATGGTATTCATTTTATCTTAAATAAGACTGCGATATATGAAATGAAAATTAGTGAGTTACCTTCAGAATTTCATAATATCGATTTTGGATTACAAACAACTGATCCAAATGTCTTTTATAATGATTTATTTGATGCAATTGATTCCCTATTTATATCTTCGAGAAATATATGGGCACCAATGATTATTGCTATTGATGTATTCACTAGTTTCGTAATGTTTCTTGTATTTATATTAATTAGTGCGTGGATGCTTAAAATGCGATTTAAACCAGTTAGATTTAAAGAGATGTTCGTTATGACATCTTATTCATCAACGGCTTTATATATCATTTTAATACTGAATAGTTTATATGATATGAGTTTCTTTATTGTTATTATATTAGTAATAGCGGCATTTAGACAAAACAATCAGTTAAGTATGGAAATACATCGGAGATTAAACAAAAACCTTGATAAGTAATAATGGCTATGTTATTATACTTTTATAAATACGAAGAACTAGAAATAGTAGTAAAATATTGATCTTATAGAGACCTAATGGTGGTGGAAATTAGGAGATTAAATTTATGAATTAGTCTAGGGAGTAAAATAAGTGCAACACGGGAGCTTGTTTCGTAATTCTTGCGTTAAAAGATAGAGTGCTAGATTATTCTAGAACAAAGGTGGTACCGCGGAAAATATTTCGTCCTTATTTTTAAGGACGATTTTTTAATACATAAAGGAGTGATTACATTGGAATATGATCATAAGAAGATTGAAGCAAAATGGCAAAAACATTGGTATGAAAACAAACGTTTTAGTGCTGAAGATTTTAGTAAGAAAGAGAAGTACTACTCATTAGTAGAATTCCCATATCCTAGTGGTGTTGGAATGCATGTAGGGCATATTCGTGCTTACGCTAGTTTAGAGATTGTATCAAGAAAAAGAAGAATGGAAGGTTATAATGTATTATTTCCTATTGGATTTGATGCTTTTGGACTTCCAACTGAAAACTACGCTATTAAAACAAATACTCACCCTAGAAAAGTAACCGATACAAATATTAAGACATTTTTAAATCAGTTAAAAACGGGTGGTTTTAGTTTTGATTTTGATCGTTTAGTTGATACTACTGATAAGGATTATTATAAATGGACACAGTGGATTTTTATCCAACTGTTTAAACATGGGTTAGCTTTTAGAGATAAAACATATGTAAACTACTGTCCTAGTTGTAAAGTTGTTTTATCAAATGAAGATAGTCAGGGTGGTAAATGTGATCGCTGTGAAACTCCAGTTGTTCAAAAAGAAAAAGATGTATGGTTCTTAAAAATAACGGATTACGCTGAAAAGTTATTACAAGGATTAAATGATCTTGAAACATTACCTCGTATTAAGACTGAACAAGAAAATTGGATTGGAAAATCAACGGGAGCATACGTCGATTTTAAAGTAAAAGATACAAGTGAAGTATTAAAAGTATATACAACAAGACCAGATACACTGTATGGAGCAACATTTATGGTTATCGCTCCTGAACACAGTATTTTAGTTAAAGAGCATGATCGTATTTCTAATATGGATGAGGTTCATCTATATCAAGAAAAAGCTCGTTTAAAAACAGAGTTTGAAAGAGTAGAACTAGCTAAAGATAAAACCGGAGTTCGTCTTTCAGGACTTACTGCGATAAATCCTGTTAATAATAAAGAAATTCCTATATTCGTAGCTGATTACGTAATGATAGGATATGGTACAGGAGCAATAATGGCTGTACCAGGTCATGATAGTAGAGATTATGAATTTGCTACTAAATTTGGTCTAGATATTGTTGAAGTAATTAGTGGTGGCGACATTTCCAAAGAAGCTTACACTGATACTTATGAAGGAACACTAGTTAATAGTGGAATAATTGATGGACTAAGTGTTAAAGATGCTAAAATAAAAATTATTAAGTTTCTAGAAGATAAAGAAATAGGAACAAAAGCAACTAACTATAAAATGAAGGATTGGGCTTTTAATCGTCAGCGTTACTGGGGAGAACCGATTCCAATCGTTCATTGTGAAAAATGTGGTATGGTTCATATCCCCGAAGAGGAACTTCCATTAGTTTTACCTGAAATTGAAAACTTTGAACCAGGTGAAGACGGACAAAGTCCTTTAGCTAATATTCCAGAATTTATAAATACGACCTGCCCTAAATGTGGTGGCCCAGCAAAAAGAGAAACAGATACAATGCCACAGTGGGCTGGATCTAGTTGGTATTTCTTAAGATATGCCGATCCTAAAAATGATACTGTTTTAGCTGATTTTGATAAGTTGAAGTATTGGTTACAAGTTGATTGGTATAACGGTGGAATGGAACATGTCACAAGACATATAATCTATTCAAGATTCTGGCATCATTTCTTATATGATATTGGTGTAGTACCAACAAAAGAACCATACAAAAAACGTACTGCTCAAGGATTAATTCTTGGTGAAGATGGCGATAAAATGTCTAAATCTAAAGGAAATGTTGTCGATCCTTACGGAATTATTAATGAATTTGGCGCAGATACATTACGTTTGTATATTCTATTTATCGGGGACTATGAACAATCAACTCCATGGAATCCTAACGGAGTAAAAGGTTCAAGAAGATTCTTAGATAAAATTGCTAGATTAGAAAGTAAAATATCTGATAAACCTAATGAAACATATCAAACAATTCTTCATAAGACAGTTAAGGCTGTTGATGAAGATATAGAAAATGTTAAATTTAATACTGCTATTGCTAAATTAATGACTTTAGTAAATGAACTTAGTAAAGCTTCTTACGTTAATAAAGATGATTACGAGATGCTATTAAAAATCGTTTACCCATTTGCTCCACACATTTGTGAAGAGTTATGGGAAAAATTAGGTCACACTGAAGATATGGTCTTTGCACCATGGCCTAAATACGATGAAAACAAACTAGTAGAAAGTAAAGTTGAAATTGTTGTTAGTATTAATGGTAAAGTAAGAGACAAAATAACTATTGCAGTTGATACTCCAAAAGAAGAAGTATTATCACTAGCTAAACAAACCGAAAAAATTCAAGCATATATTGAAGGAAAAACAATTAGAAAAGAGATTTATGTGCCTAATAAATTAGTAAATATTGTAGTTTAAATTTAAAAGAGACTTCGGTCTCTTTTTTTGTGATATAATTGAAGAGGTGGTGATAATATGAAAAAGTGGCTTTCTTTTACAGTAGTGATTATTGGAATAATTGGAATTGTAAGTCATGTATTACATGATGCATTATTTGATTACCCAGATAATCCAATAATGGCATTAGGTGCTTTTAGGTATTTTACAATGCAATCAGCGTTACTTGCTACTGTTTATTTTTTAATAATCTTTTTAACACAATTAGATCAAAGGAATGAAAGATTTAGGAACTTTTTTGGATGCGTAATAATTAGTACAACAATAACTTTCTTAGTTTATAATATCTTCTTAGCACCAATATATCACCCTGAAGGCTTAAATATGATTGGTAATATTGCTTTACATTATATTAATCCTGTTCTAATCATTGTTTTTTTAGTTATGTATAGAAACGAGTATACTTTTTCAATGAAAGATACGCTTATTTGGCTACTATTTCCGTTTTTCTATTTGATTTTTATGGTGATTTACGGATCAATTACAAGTGATTATTTGTACCCGTTTTTCCAAATAAGTGAAATTGGACTTTTGGGATTTTCAATCGCTATTCTTGGACTTTTGGGTTTATTCTTTTTGTTGTCATTTTTCTTAGTGAAAATTGTTTCAAAAAAATAATCGGGATTTTCATTGTTTTCATAAAAAAATATGGCGTAATTACGCCGTTTTTTTTTTCTATAAAAAATCTAAAAAAATCTAGTAACATGATTGATAAAAATCGTCATAAATGATATAATAATTTTGGTGTAAAAACGCTTTCATTTTGAAGTGAATATTGCCTGAATATAAGGAGGTAGATGTTCCTAATTTTTTTGTTAGGAATTTTCGTGTGTATTTATGAAGAGAATAACGATTATTGCAGGACATTATGGGAGTGGGAAAAGCGAGATAAGTGTTAACTTAGCTTTGAATAATAATATTGATTATATTGTTGATTTAGATATAATCAATCCCTATTTTAGATCAAGAGCTTTAAATGATGTGTTTGAAGAAAACAATATTCATTTGGTTGAATCAACAATAAAAGGGATGCTTAATAGTGATATGCCTTATGTATCTGGTGAAGCTGCGGTTCCTTTCGTTCGAGATGATATTACAGCTATTTATGATTTAGGGGGAACTGAGAACGGTGGTAGAGTATTAATTCAATTTGTCCATCGAATTAAAAATATGGATGATATTGATTTGTTGTATACTGTTAATATTTTTAGACCTGAAACTGCAACTGCGGATTTGATTATTAAAGCTATTCATAGTCTTGAAGGTGAATCACAGTTAAAAGTAACGGGATTAATTAATAATACAAATTTAATGCATTTAACAACTGAAGAAGAGGTATTAGAGGGTGAAATGGTTTTAGAAGAAGTAAGTAAGAAACTAAATCTCCCTATTAAATATACTGTAGTAGAAGAAACACACGACTTTAAACATCAGTTTAAAGGCGAAAGAATCACACTATCAAGATTAGTCGCTAAGAGATGGCTATAGGAGGAATACTAATGGCAAAAGGTTATATTATTATTGATGAGGATAGATGTAAAGGATGCGATTTATGTACCTTTTATTGTCCTGTCAACATTTTACAATTAGATGATACAAGAACGAATAAAAAGGGATATACCCCTTTAATGACTACTGATCCCGATAAATGTATTGCATGTGGATTTTGTGCAATTATGTGTCCAGATTCAGTAATTACTGTTGAGAAGTATATAAAGGAGGCAAAATAATGGCTAAAGTACTTATGAAGGGTAATGAAGCTATGGCTTTAGCAGCTATTAAAGCTGGATGTGAAGCTTTTTACGGTTACCCAATAACTCCGCAAAATGAGTTACCAGAATACATGAGTAAACATATGAAAACACATGGTAGAGTTTTTGTGCAAAGTGAAAGTGAAGTTGCTGCGATTAATATGATATATGGAGCAGCAGGAGCTGGAGCTAGAGTATTAACAAGTTCAAGTAGTCCAGGAATTGCTCTAAAACAAGAGGGAATTTCTTATATCGCTGGAGCAGAATTACCTGCTGTTATTATCAATGTAATGCGTGGTGGTCCAGGTCTTGGGGGAATTCAACCTTCACAAGCAGACTATAAACAAATTACACGTGGTGGTGGGAATGGAGATTACTATTTATATAGTTTAGCTCCTGAATCATTACAAGAAGCTGTAGATTTAATTAAGGAATCATTTGATATTGCGGATTATTTCCGTAATCCTGTAATGATTGCTGTTGACGGTCTTATTGGACAAATGATGGAACCTGTTGATTTTGAAAACGCAGTTCCTAAATGGGACCTAAAACCTAAAACATGGGCAGCTGACGGTGATAGAACTAATGGTAGACCAAAAAATATAATTAATAGTTTATATTTAGATCCTGCAGTTTTAGAACAACATAACTTAAAACTACAAAAGAAATATCAAGAAATGAAAGATCATCATCAAAGATATGAAATGATAAATATGGAAAATGCTGAAATCGTAATTGTTGCTTTTGGTAGTACTTCTCGTATTGCACGTTCAAGTATCGAATTACTAAAAGAACAAGGAATTAATTGTGGTATTTTAAGACCAATTACAATTTATCCTTATCCTGAGAAAGCATTTAAGGAAATCCCGGCAACAGTTAAAGATTTACTAGTCGTTGAAATGAGTACTGGTCAAATGATTGATGATGTTAAAATCGCTAATGAATGTCGTTTACCAATTCACTTTTACGGGCGTGTTGGTGGAATCGTTCCTGAAGCAGAAGAAATTGTTAACAAAGTATTAGAAATTGTTGGAGGTGTAAAATAATGCCAGCAACTAAAAATATACAAAAAAGATCAATAGGACTTGCTGATGTAAGCAATAGTTATTGTCCTGGTTGTACTCATGGTATAATCCATAAATTAGTAGCAGAATGTTTAGTAGAATTAGAGGTCTTAGACCGTACTATTGGTATTAGTAGTGTAGGATGTAGTGCTTTAAATTATGATTTCTTTAGTTGTGATATGCAACAAGCAGCTCATGGACGTGCTCCTGCAGTAGCAACAGGAATAAAAAGAGTAAGACCAAATAGTATTATTTTTACTTATCAAGGTGATGGTGACTTAGCTAGTATTGGGATTGCTGAAGCAATACATGCAGCACATCGTGGTGAAAATATCACTATAGTTTTTGTTAATAACGCAATATATGGTATGACAGGTGGACAAATGGCGCCAACAACATTAATTGGCCAAAAAACAACAACTTCACCTGAAGGTAGAGATGCTGTATCTGCAGGATTACCTTTAAAAATAAGTGAGATGATGGCAACTATCCCAGGAGCAACATATATAGAACGAGTTAGTGTTCATAATCCAAAACATGTTTTTAAAGCAAAAAAAGCTCTTAAAAAAGCATTCCAAATTCAAAAAGATAATAAAGGATTTACTTTGATAGAATTTATATCAACTTGTCCAGTAAACTGGGGATTAACTCCTAAAGATGCTGTTGATTGGGCTGTTGATAATATGATTCCTTATTACCCACTAGGTGTTTATAAAGACAAAACAGCAGAGGTGAAAAAATAATGGTTAATGAAAAAGTTATAATCGCTGGATTCGGTGGACAAGGTGTAATGTTAATGGGGCAAATTCTTTCATTTTGTGCAACAGCGAAAGATGTTAATACTTTATGGTTCCCATCATATGGACCTGAAACAAGAGGAGGAACAGCTAACTGTAGTGTAACTATTAGTGACAAACTAGTAAACAGTCCAGTAATAAGTACTCCCGATTCAATTATAGTTATGAATAAACCATCTTTAGCTAAATTTATGCCTAAGTTGCCAAAAAATGGTAATTTATTCCTGAATACATCATTAGTAAAAGATGCTGAAGTTAGAGACGATATTAATGTTTATAAAATCGATGCAAATGATTTAGCTAAAAGTATTGGTAACGTAAAAGTAGCAAACATGGTAATGTTAGGTGCTTATCTTGAAATAACTAAATTATTCACAGATGATGAAGTAATTAGTATTCTTAAAAAGAAATTTACAGGTGAAAAAGCTAAGTTAATTGATATTAATAGAACAGCTTTAGAAATAGGAAGAAAAACTGTCTTAAAATAAGGAGTGGAAATTATGTTTCGTAATTTCACACAAGTAGTTGATTACGCCAGAAAATTAGAAACAAAAGATTTAATTGTATCAAGTCCAGAGGATACTTCGTTCTTAATTGCGATTAATGATGCGTTCCAAATGGGGCTTATTCGTCCTGTTTTAGTTGGTGACAAAAAGAAAATATTGGATTTATTTATGGAATTAGGTATTAGTAAAAAAGGTTATGAAATCTATAATGCAATTGATAAGAAAGATGCTGCTTTAATGAGTGTTAAATTAGTTAGTAAACACGAAGACGCTATTTTAATGAAAGGTCTAATCCAAACAGATACAATCTTAAAAGAAGTATTTGATAAAAAACATGGATTATTCACAGGATCGTTTTTATCACATATCGGTGTTTTAGAAATTCCAAGTTATCATAAATTACTATTTATTAGTGATGCAATTCTAAATATTTTACCAACAGAAGAAGAGAAGATTAAAATAATTAATAATACTTATAATTTTGTGACAAGTTTAGGTATTTATAAACCAAAAATTGCATTAGTAAGTGCAATTGAAATTGTTAATGAAGATATTAATTCAACAGTGGAAGCAAAAAATATTGTAGAAGCATTGCGTGAAAATGAAGAGTATTATATTGGTGGACCAATGAGTATTGATATTGCTGTAAGCCATGAATCTGCGGTAACTAAAGGAATTAACCATGTTGTTGCAGGTGATGCTGATATTCTAATATTTCCTAACATTGAATCAGGAAATACGTTTTATAAATCAACAACATTCTTTGCAAATGCAACCACTGCAGGACTAATATTAGGGGCATCAAATCCAATTGTATTACCATCAAGAAGTGACTCTTATCGCTCAAAACTATATTCAATTGCACTTGCAGTAGTCAGTACGGATATATTATGAAAACATTAGTAATTAATCCAGGTAGCACTTCTACTAAAGTTGCGCTGTTTGAAGAACTAGAATTAGTAATAAAAGACACGATAAGACATAGCTCTGAGAAACTTCAAAAATTTGATGATTTGTATGATCAAACACCTTTTAGAAAAAAAGTAATTCTTGCATTTTTGAAGAAAAATAACATTGATATAAAATCAATAGATAGCTTTATTGGTCGTGGTGGGCTAATGAAACCTGTTAAATCTGGAATATATGAAGTTAATGACAAAATGGTTAAAGATTTATCAACATGTAAATACGGTGTACATGCGAGTAATTTAGGGGGTATTTTAGCTAGAGAACTTGCAGATAAAGTAGGTAAAAAGTCATATATTGCTGATCCTGTAGTTGTTGATGAAATGAGTAGCGTTGCAAAAATTTCTGGACTTAATGGTATTAGTAGAAGACCTTTATGGCATACTTTGAATCAAAAAGCAGTAGCAAGAAGATATGCTGAATCACAAGGCAAAAAGTATGAAAGAATGAACTTTATTGTTGCTCATTTAGGTGGCGGAATTAGTGTAGGACTACATAAACGAGGAAGAGTAACTGATGTTAATAATGCACTTGATGGTGACGGACCATTTACACCGGAAAGAACTGGTGGTCTACCAGTTGCAGGAGTTTATGAGTTAGCCTTTAGTGGTCAGTATACTTTAGCGCAATTACGAAAACTTAATCATGGTTTTGGTGGACTGGTGTCTTATCTAAATACCAATGATGCTGAAGAAGTAAGTGTTATGATTAGTGAAGGACATGTAATGGCTAAACGTGTTATGAAGGCAATGGTTTATCAAATTGCAAAAGAAATTGGTAGTTTATACGCTGTTACTCGTGGAAATTTAGATGCTATTATCATTACTGGTGGATTGGCTTATAACAACGATGTTATGCAATTACTGTTAGAGTATCTAGATCATTTAGGAGAGGTAGTTGTTTTTCCTGGTGAAGATGAACTTGAAGCTTTGAACTATAACGTGTATAATCTACTTAAAGGCAAGACAGAACTTAAGAACTATATTTAAGGATGCCGGAAACGACACCCTTTTAATATACAAAAAAACTTTAGGAGGTTTTTATGGATTTTGGAATTTTAGAGATCTTTAGTCATTTAATATTAACACTTACAATGTTACTTGTTGTTATATTAATTGCAAGATCAGTAGTGGCAGGAACAAAGTATTCACCTATTTTGATTATTGTAGTATTTGGTCTTGGACTAGGAATGATTTTTGAAGTAACAGATTTAGCTACGGCTGGATTAAGTGAATTTCCTGTTGTTGGTTTAACTGGAACAACAACAATAATTGCTTTAATCGTAACATTCTTTGTTGGGGGACAAAAACTTAGAAATACTTTTTGGAAACCAAAAATTCCAAAAGAAGATGATGTAGTTCTTAATGAAGAAGAAGTAATTTTAGGAACAAAGGGAACACAATTGGTATTTATCACACGTGCATTCTTTATTCTGATCGGAATTCAATCTATTTATAGAATTATTTTCCCACCAGCTACACCTGGTGTATTAGATGGATTTTATCCTTTATTAGCATTTTTCGGAATTGCCGCTGCAATTATTTTAATTGATAGTAAAGCAATAATAAAAGATAAAAGAGTATATTTATTAAGAGGTCTTATGGAGTTATTCGTTATATTAATGGTTTTAGTTTTAGGTAAAATAGTAGCTGATGCTATTAATCCTTTAATCGCATTACCACAAATTTTCTTTGCAATGTTAATTTCTAGTGGACTTGGTATGTTCTTCAGTGATTGGAGACCAGGACCAACAATGAGAAGTTTATTATTTGGAGGAATCCCTGTTGTACTTGCTGGTGTGTTTATCGTCGGTGGAACAAGATTGATGGAAGCATTTGCTCTTGATGGAATGTTACAAGTAATGGCTTATGGTTTCTTTGGACAATTATTCTGGATGTTTGTAGGAATCTCATTATTAGTATTTATTGGTAAATCAAATAAAGTAGATATATTAGCTCCTGGTATGGCAGGTAGTTTATCACATAGTGGTTTAACTGGTGCTTGTACAGCAGGAGATTTAGGAGACGTTGCAGCTGAACGTGCTCCAATTATGATAAATATTCCTTTCTTTGGACATTTATTTGTTTTTACAATTTTAGCATTAAGTGTTGAAGCAGGAGAGTTATTACTAATTCCAGCATTAATAGTTGTTGCTTTAGGTGGAGTGTTAACTTATTTCTCACTTACAACATTACGTAAAGCAAAAGATGTTGAAAGAGAAGAGATTAAAGGATTAATCCTTTTCTCAATTGGTTGGCAATTAGTAGCTGTATTTGGAGGATTTACAATGCTTCATTTTGCAGGGTTAAATCTAGAAAATGCTGCTATGGCAAACGCTAGTGCAATAAGCCACTTTGGATTATTCGCAGCAACACAAGGCGGAATGTTTGAATCAGTAAGTGCTGATGTTAGTTCTGTTGGTTTAATATCATTTATCTTCGCAATGCCATTCTTAATTCATCCTTTAGTATTTGGTATGTTTGGTAAAGCGATGAGTAATGACGGTAAAATGCCAGTTAAGACTTTATCAATATTAGCAATCTTAGGTGTTTTAGGAGTTATATTCTCACTAGTATTCTTATAAAAAAATAAACTACGATTAATTCGTAGTTTTTTTTTGAAAAAATATGATAAAATTAATTAAGAGGTGGTTTTATGAAATACGTGGTATTTGATATCGAAACAACAGGTCTTAATACTTTGCAGGATCGAATAATTGAAATTGGGGCAGTGAAAGTAGAAGATGGAATTATTCTTGAAGAGTTCTCAATGTTTATAAATCCTGGAATTCATATTCCTGATCATGTTTCTTTAATCAATAATATTTATGATGATATGGTTGAAGATGCTCCTTTGCCAGGAGTTGTACTATATAAGTTTCATCAGTTTATTAAAGATGTTGATTTTCTTATAGGGCATAATGCTAAAAGATTTGATTATCCGTTTTTAGAAAGTGAATTTAATCGTCATTTTGTTAAATTTAATTCTTTCCAAGTAAAGGATACAATGTGGGTAGCAAGAGCTAAAGTAAGAGGATTAAGAAGCTATTCATTAGCTGCTTTATGCCGAGTATTTAGTATTGAAAATAAGGATGCTCATCGAGCACTTAGTGATGTTTATGCAACTCATCATGTATATTTAGAATTGCTAAAAAGATAACTATACACTTCGTTGGTATTATACTAATGAGGTGTTTTTTATGAACTGTAAACTGTGTGGCGAACATCTATACAGAAATATAACGTTCTATAATTTATTTAAGTACCACTATTATATCCATAAAGAATGTGAAGAAAAAGTAAACAGAAGTAAGGATTATATTGTATTTCCACTTTTAGATAAGATGGTGATGTATGATTACATATTTGAAGAAAGATATGAGGAGAGCGACAAAGATTATTTGTTCTTTAAATATGCGAATATCTTATTGGAAAAAGCTTTAAATAATATTGAATGGTCAATCATCGTATTTATTGATGATTCAACTGATAATGAAACAATCATTCTTACAACAAAACTGGCAGAAGAAAAAATTATATTCATAAGTATCTTTAATGAAAATTTTTTATAGATTTATGAAAATAATCAACTTATTTACATTAGTATTATTGTTAGAATTTTTTGGAACTATGGTATAATTAAAATATAGAATAAAAAGGGAGTTGAAATAATGAAAGTACAAGTACGTGGTAAAAACGGTTTTGAAGTAACAAGTGCAATTGAATCTTACGCTGTTGATAAGCTAGAAAAAGTTGAAAGATACTTTAGAGAAGAGTTAGACGCGTTTGTTGTTTGCAAAATCTACAAAGATCATCACAAGGTAGAAGTTACAATCCCTACGAAGTACTACACAATGCGTGCAGAAGTTGGTAATGACGATATGTACGCTGCTATCGATTTAACAATTGATAAGTTAGAATCCCAAATTCGAAAGCATAAATCTAAAATTACTAGAAGTTTACAAAAGAAAGATGGAGTTAGTGAATTATTTACTGAAGTTTTAGATTTAGAAGCTCTAGAAAGAGAATTAGTAGCGAGTCCTGTTAGAACGAAAAGTATTACTTTAGAAGAAATGAGTATTGAAGAAGCAATAACTGCATTAGAGATGTTAGGACATGATTTTTACATTTTCAAAAATGATATTACTAAACATGCAAACGTAGCTTATTTAAGAAATGATGGTAAGTACGGTATTATAGAAACAGAGTAATTTAAAATGCGCTTCGGCGCATTTTTTTTGATTTGCTTATATATATAATTATAATTATATTTATAATTTTATTTATAGAGCTATTTGTGATATGATATTTATGACTAAAAAGAGGTGGTATTAAATGCTTAAAAGAATGTTTGACATCAGTCGTAAAGAATTAAAAAAATTAGAAAAAATGGCTGATCAAGTTCTCGCTTTAGAAAATGAATATAAATCACTAAGCGATGAAGAATTACAAAATAAAACAAATGAGTTTAAAGAACGATTAAAGAATGGTGAGTTATTAGAAGAATTATTAGTAGAAGCATTCGCAACAGTACGGGAAGCATCAACTAGGGTTTTGAAAATGACTCCATTTAGAGTACAAGTTATGGGCGCAATAACAATCCATGACGGAAATATCGCAGAGATGAGAACTGGTGAAGGTAAAACCTTAACTAGTGTTATGCCTGCATATTTAAATGCATTAGGTGGCGAAGGTGTTCATATCGTTACAGTAAATGAGTACTTAGCTAGACGTGAAGCTGAAGGAGAAATCGGAGATTTATTTAAATGGTTAGGACTAACTGTTGGATTAAATATTCGTGATTTAACTAAAGATGGAAAACGTGAAGCTTATAAGTGTGATGTTTTATACTCTACTAATAATGAATTAGGATTTGATTATTTACGTGATCATATGGTTATCTACAAAGAACAGATGGTTCAGAAACCATTACATTATGCGATTATTGATGAGATTGATTCAATCTTAATTGATGAAGCAAGAACACCATTAATCATTAGTGGTGGAGCTAAGAACACAGCTAGTATCTATTTACAAGCTCAAGCTTTTTCTCGTAATTTAGATGAAGAAGATTACGAAGTGGATATTAAATCTAAAACCGTTAATTTAAGTGTAGAAGGGATTGCTCGTGCTGAAAGATATTTTAGTTTAGACAATCTTTACAACTTAACACATGTTGGAATTCTTCATAGTATAAATAACGCTATTAAAGCAAATTATACAATGGATAGAGACGTTGATTACGTTGTTCAAGAGAACAAAGTAATTATCGTTGATAGTTTTACAGGACGTTTAATGCATGGACGTCAATTTAGTGAAGGGTTACATCAAGCTTTAGAAGCAAAAGAGGGAGTAGAGATTAAAAAGGAAACTTCTACTTTAGCGACAATTACATTCCAAAATTTCTTTAGAATGTATGATAAGCTTTCAGGAATGACAGGTACAGCAAAAACTGAAGAAGAAGAATTTAGAAATATATATAACATGTTAGTAATTGAAATCCCTACTAATATGCCAATTATAAGAGATGATGCCAATGATTTAATTTTTGCATCTATGAAAGCAAAATATCATGCGATAGCAGATGAAATTGCGAGAAGAAATAAAATAGGGCAACCAATGCTTGTTGGTACAATCTCAATTGAGACTTCAGAATTACTAAGTAAATTATTAAAAAGACGTGGTGTAAAACACAGTGTTTTAAATGCCAAACAACATGAAAGAGAAGCAGACATAGTTGAGAATGCTGGACAAAAATATTCTGTGACAATCGCTACAAATATGGCTGGTCGTGGGACCGATATTAAACTTGGTGAAGGTGTAGTTGAAATTGGTGGATTAGCAGTACTAGGTACTGAACGTCATGAATCAAGACGTATTGATAATCAGTTGCGTGGTAGAGCTGGTCGTCAAGGTGACCCAGGTTATTCTCGTTTCTTCTTAAGTGCTGAAGATGATTTACTAAGACGATTCGGAGGAGAATCATTTAAAAATAGATTAGAGATGCTTACAAGAACACGTGGTAGTAACGATGAATCACCAATTGATTTTAGATTCTTTAGTCGTGTTGTTGAAAGAGCTCAAAATCAAATTGAAGGAAACAACTTTGATCGTCGTAAAACAGTTTTACAATACGATGAAGTTAACCGTAAACAACGTGAAGTAATTTACGCTCAAAGAAGTGATATCTTATTCCAAATAGAAGTTAAAGATATAGCTATCGGTATGGTTGAAAGATCGATAAATATTATTATCAACAATCACATAAATCTTGATGACAAAGATCAAAAAGTAAATAATGATGAATTATACAAAGTATTATTAGGACGTTATTTTGCTCCTAACGCAATTTCTAAATCAAAACTATATGATACTCCTGAGAATGTTTATCAGTATTTGATAGATATAATAAACAGTGACATCAAGGATAAAGAAGAGAAATTTAAAGAAGAAAAATTTAACGAATTCTTAAAAGCAGTAATTTTACGAGTAGTAGATACATATTGGGTACAACATATTGATCAAATGAGTGAACTACGTCAAGGAATTGGCCTTCAGAGTTACGCTCAAATGAATCCCTTAAGAGAATATCAAGATACCGGATTCCGTTTATTTAACGATATGGTTGTCTCAATTGAAGACGATATTACAAGATACGTATTACGAGCTCAAATTCGTGATAACATTCAACGTATTCAAGTTGCTAAACCAACACACACATCAAGTGGTAAAGAAGAAACAAAACGCAAACCACGAACTGCTGCAAAAGTAGGACGTAATGATCTATGTCCTTGTGGTAGTGGTAAAAAATATAAACATTGTCATGGAAGATAAATAATTAACTCAGGAGAAATCTTGAGTTTTTCTACAGGTGAGAAATATGCAAATGAATGAAATCAAACAAATTTTTTTAAAAAATCAAAAAGAGCATAAAGAGATATTCTCAATGCTCGATTTTGAAGCGTTAAAAAATGAAGTTAATCTTCTTGATCGCCAAACATATGATCAGGATTTTTGGAATGATTCTACAAGTGCAAATAAAGTAATTATTGCTTTAAAAGCTTTAAAAACAACTTATGATAAAATAAATAAATTCCATGATTTATTTGAAGAAATTGAAGTATTATATGAATTTATAGTTTCTGGTGAGGATATGGAAGAAGAGTTTATTAAAATAACGAATGATTTCTCTTTGCAAGCTACTATTTTAAGCGTGGAACTACTTTTAACAGATGAGAATGATAAACTTAATGCAATAATTGAAATTCATCCAGGAGCGGGTGGAACAGAGTCACAAGACTGGGCTGATATGTTATATCGCATGTATAAACGCCATAGTGAAATCAAGAAATATAAGTTTGAATTATTAAATTATTTATCGGGTGATGAAGCCGGAATAAAAAGTGTTACTTTTAGTATTAAAGGACCTAATAGTTATGGCTATTTGAAAGCGGAGAACGGAGTTCACCGCTTAGTAAGAATTAGTCCTTTTGATAGTGGAGGAAGAAGACATACAAGTTTTGCAAGTGTAACAGTAATTCCTGAACTTGATGATTCTATTGAAATTGAATTAAATGAAAAAGATTTAAAAATCGATACATATAGAAGTAGTGGAGCCGGAGGACAAAGTGTAAACACCACAGATAGTGCTGTAAGGGTTACACATTTACCTACAAATACTGTTGTTACAGTACAAAATGAGAGATCACAATTAAAGAACCGTGATACAGCATTAAAAATCTTAAAAGGTAAACTATACATTTTAGAACTTGAAAAGAAAAAAGAAGAACTATCAAGTTACCGAGCAACAGACGCTAATTCTTTTGGTTCACAAATAAGAAGTTATGTAATGCAACCATATTTAATGGTTAAAGATCATCGTACTTCAGTTGAAACAGGAAATGTTCAAAAAGTATTAGATGGTGAAATTGATATGTTTATCAATGGTTATTTAAAATCATTAGTTAGGGGTGATTTATAATGTTAAATCGTGGTAAGTTACGCCTAATTACAATATATGAACAATATTTGATGATTACAATTGGAATTATTTTAATGGTTTCAGGATTTTATTTATTCTTAATTCCAGCGCAAGTAGTAGCTGGTGGAGTAACTGGGTTAGGATTAGTATTAAACTATATGTTTGATTACTCTATATCACTGGTTGTTTTAATATTTAATGTTCTTTTATTAGCTCTAGGATTAGTTATCTTAGGAAAAAGAGTGTTTATAAAAAGTATTTATGGAAGTCTATTATTTCCATTAATTCTATTTTTATTTGAAAGATTTATTCCCCAAATTGATTTTGGGAATGATCTCGTTCTTGCTGTTGTATTTGGAGGAACTTTACTAGGATTAGGATTTGGAATGGTCTTGAAATACGGAGGAACAAGTGGTGGGACTGATATACCAGTAAAAATATTAAACAAGAAATTCAAACTTTCCATTAGTATAAGTGTATATTTAATAGATGGAATAATTGTTTTATTAGGAATAATTGCTTTTTACAGTGTAAACGGAATTATTGGTGGATTGTACGCTTTAATTGCAATATATATTAGTGGTAAAGTTGCTGATATGGTTATTGTTGGTAGCAATAGTAAAAAAGCAATGCAAATAATAACTGATTATCCGGAAGAGATTAAACAAGCTGTTTATGCAGTTATTGCTAGAGGAATAACCCAAGTAGATATTAAGGGTGGATATACAAGAGACTCAAAAACAATGCTAATAACGGTTATTACTAAACAAGAATATTATGTAATAAGAAATATTATTGCTACAATTGATGAAAATGCTTTTGTATATGTAACACCAGCAACTGAAATCCATGGAGATTTCTTAGAAAGAGAGAGTGATTAATATGTCGAATAAGATTTTTAATATAATGATATTAGTTTTTGCAATTGGAGTTAGTCTTGTCGGAGGATATTTTTTAAACAATACTCCTGACGGTTATACTGGTGAAACAACAATTACTGATATCGTCTTTTTAGAAGTACTTAATGAACTTATGGATAATCATTATTCTCAACCAACAAGAGAAATACTACTTGAAGGTGCAATTGGTGGAATGATTGATGCTTTAGATGATCCTCATACAACGTATTTTGATTATGAGGAATACAGTCAGTACCAAAGTAATTTTGGAGAGACGTATATTGGTATTGGGGTTACTGTTTCTTTTATAGATGAATTAGTTGTTGTTGAAGAAGTGAAAAACGGTGGTCCAGCTGATAATGCTGGTATAAGACCAAATGATATTATTGCTTATGTTGATGGAACTGATATTAGAAATGAACACTATTATGAAATAATTAGTACAATTATTGGCGAAGAAGGAACTGACGTTACTATCGGAATTATTCGTCAAGGAGTTGACGACGTTATTTACTTAACAATGACAAGAGTTGTCATTGTTAATAGTAGTGTTAATTTTGAAACGTTTATTAGTGAAGGAAAAACGATTGGCTATATCGAAGTAACAACATTCGGTGATGAAACATTCGCAAAATTCTTAGATGCAATTGAAGATTTAGAAGCAATTGGAATTGATGGCTTAATTATTGATTTACGTAATAATGGTGGAGGTCATTTAAATACTGTGTACAATATGATGAATCAGTTTTTAATTGATAATGGGGTTGAAATGTTCTCAACGGAGTATTACGCAGATGGTGAATTTTATATCCAAGAATATCATGCGACAAATAAATCAATAAAGAATTATAATATTGTAACGCTTGTTAATGGTAATAGCGCATCAGCTAGTGAAGTGTTTAGTAGTGGAATGCAAGAACAAGGTAACTACACAGTAATCGGAACAACTACTTTTGGAAAAGGAACAATGCAAACAGATAAACTTATCAAAGCAACCCTTTCTGATATGATTCATATTTCGATAGGAAAATGGGTTACAAGTGATGGAAACTGGGTTCATTTTAATGGTGGTACTGATGGTGTAACACCAGATGTCATTGTTGAACAAACAGATTATGAAAAAGCATATAAATTATTTTTATTTGATGCTGAAATGCTTATCTTTGATCAAGTAGATGATCGTATTGCTAACTTACAACTAATCTTAAATATTATGGGGTATGATGTGCGAGAAGATGGGTATTTTGATCTAGCAACAAAAGATGTGATTATGGATATTCAAGTAAATAATAGTTTAACTGTTAATGGTAATGTAGATAGTCAAGTTTTAGATATTATTAACGCTGCTCTTGATGAATATCAAGATGATCCATTAAATGATACACAGCTTCAAGCAGCTATTAATTATTTAGTGAATAACCCATTAAATGATTAAAATTGTAAGTCTAAAAAAGCGAAAAAATGATACCTACATTATTGAAATATCTAAACAGGACAATGTCGTACCACATATCATTACCGAGAATACTATTATTAAGTATAATCTCCTTACTAAAGACTTGTTATCATCAGAAGAATATAAAAGAATTATTAAAGATAACGAGTATGAGCTACTATATTTAAAAGCAATTAGTTATATTAGTTATCAAATGCGCTCAATTAGTGAAGTAAAAAAACATTTAAAGAAAGATACTCAAAATGAATCTCTAATAAACAAAATAGTAACTGAGTTAAAAGTAAATAAATATTTAAATGATAAATACTATGTTACTGAATATGTTAATCAGAAAATTGAATTTGATTTAGTAGGACCAAGATTTATTAAAGATAAACTGATTAAAAAGGGAATCCATTTTGACTTAATTAATGAGCAACTCGAAAAGTATAATGAAAATATTGAATATGATAAAATCTATCAAATAATTCATAAAGATATAAAATATAAGCAAAAGAAGCCATATCAAAAAATATATTTATCTTTAAAACAAAAATTAATTACCAAAGGTTTTAGTTTAAATGTTGTAGAGTCGGCACTATTATCAAATAAAGAAGATATTAAGGCAATGATTGATGAAGATGAGTTATTGCAAAAAGAAATCAAGAAAATCGGTTCTAAATACAATTTAAATAGTTATGAAGAGAAGAATAAACTTATTAAGAAATTAATGTTAAAAGGATATAACTACGAAAATATAAAAAAACATCTCTAAGTGGAGGTAGACTATGAAAATAAATAAAGATGATTTATACTATTTTTTCCAAGGTAATTTAATTGATGCTTATCGTCTTTTTGGAGCACATTTAAAGAAAGATAAAGATGGTAAAATATTAGGAACTCAGTTTACTGTTTATGCGCCGCATGCTAAGGAATTAAGCGTGTTAGGACAATTTAATAATTACCAAGCTTGGGTTCATAATCTGAATAAAATCGATGATTCCGGAATTTGGAGTATCTTTGTTGAGGATGCAAAAGAGTGGAATGAATATAAATATGAAATTAAGACCTTCGATGGAAGAATTTTATATAAGGTTGATCCTTATGCATATTTTAGTAGTGATAGACCTGAACAAATGTCAAAAATTTATGATTTAGAAGGATATCATTGGAATGATGCTAATTTTATTGATTTTAGAAATAATCAAAGTCCTTATGAATCACAAATGAGTATTTACGAGTTACATTTAGGAACATGGATGACTAGACCTGACGGTAGTCATCATAAATATAATGAACTTGTTGATTTGCTAATACCTTATTTATTAGAAAATGGCTTTTCACACGTTGAACTAATGCCTGTTACAGAGCATCCTTTAGATGAATCTTGGGGTTATCAAGGAACGGGTTACTATAGCGCAACAGCAAGATATGGAGTACCTAAAGATTTAATGTATTTCATCGATAAATGTCATCAAAATAATATTAGTGTTATTTTGGACTGGGTACCTGGACATATTTGTCGTGATGATCACGGACTATATATGTTTGATGGAGAGCCAGTATATGAATATGATGAAGAATGGAAACGAGAAAATGTCGTTTGGGGTACAGCTAACTTCGATTTAGGAAAAGGCGAAGTACAAAGTTTCCTGATTTCTAACGCTCTTTTCTGGATGAAATATTTCCATGTTGATGGCTTTAGAATTGATGCTGTTTCTAATATTATTTACTATTTGGGTGATTCACGTCATGGTACTAATGAAGGTGCATTAACCTTTTTACGAAAATTATCAACTTCAATCTTTAAAGAGTTTAATAATGCTTTATTAATAGCTGAAGATTCAACAGCTTTTCCAAAAGTAACACACCCAGTTGATACTGGTGGGCTAGGCTTTAATTACAAATGGAATATGGGATGGATGAATGATACATTAGAATATTTTGAAAAAGATTCGATATATCGAAAATATCATCACGATAATATTACTTTTGGATTAACATATGCTTTTAGTGAAAACTATGTATTACCATTATCACATGATGAAGTAGTTCACGGAAAAAAATCACTCGTTGATAAAATGCCTGGTGATTACTGGCAAAAATTTGCGAACTACCGTGCTTTAATGGGATTGTTTTTCACGCATCCTGGTAAAACATTATTGTTTATGGGTGGAGAATATGCGCAAATGCACGAATGGAAAGATTCAACTGAACTTGATTGGAATCTCTTAGAATATCCAATGCATAACAATGCAAAAAAATTCGTTAGTGACATGAATAAATTAGTTAAGAATAATAAATCGTTATATGAACTTGATCATAATGAAAATGGCTTTAGCTGGATAGATTCTAATAACAGTAATCATTCTGTATTTTCATTTATCAGATACGCAAAAGATAAAAATGATTTTGTTATCGTTATTTTAAATCTTACACCACTTGTTCATCATAATTTCCGATTAGGAGTACCTAAAAAAGGAAAATATTATGAAGTTATTAACAGTGATAAAGATATTTATGGTGGTAGCAATGTTTTCAATGGTGAAGATATTTTTACAAATGATATCGAAATGCATGACTTTGAACAATCAATACAAATTGTTTTAAGTCCATTATCAATAACCATTTTGAAATGTGGTGACTAATATGAAAAAACAAGTAATTGCCATGGTAATGGTAGGAGGAAGAGGAACAAGATTAGAAAAAATTACTGCATCAACCGCAAAACCTGCGGTTTCTTTTGGTGGAAAATATAAGTTAATTGATTTTGTTTTAAGTAATCTATCAAATTCAAATATTTTAACCTGCGGTATAATTACGCAATATGAACCTCATGAATTAATGAGCTATATTGGTCATGGTAGCACTTGGGATTTAGATATTAATGAAGGAGGAATTTCCTTCTTAACTCCATACACTAGCCAGTCAGGTGAACTATGGCAAAAAGGGACAGCTCATGCTATTTTACAACATTTTAGATTTATTGAGCAACACAACCCTGACTACGTTTTAATACTAAGTGGAGATCATATCTATAAAATGGATTACAATAATCTAATCAATGAACATATAAAAAAAGAAGCTGATATTACAATATCAACTTTTACAGTTGCTAACAATCAATCTCGTTATGGAATTTTAGAAACAAATTATAAAAATGAAGTAATAAGTTTTGAGGAAAAACCGGAATTTCCTAAATCAAAACAAGCATCAATGGGAATTTATGTTTTCAATAAAAACGTTTTAAAAGAGCTTTTAAAAGAAGATTTAGAAACCAATTTTGATTTTGGACAAGATATTATTCCTCTTGCTCTATCGCAAAAAAAGAATATTATTGCGTATAAATTTAAAGGTTACTTTAGAGATGTAGGGACAATCAATAGTTTATATAATGCTAATATGGATTTAATAGATAATCCCCAGTTACTTAAACTTAACGAATTGAAAGATTTCCCGGTTTATACAAGGTCTACTAATTTACCACCTCATCATATTCTTCAAAAATGTATAATAAATAATAGTTTAATTAGTGATGGCTGTTTAATATATGGTGATGTTTATCATAGTATTTTAAGCAGTGGTGTCGTAATAGAAGAGCATAGTATAGTTAGAGATTCAATTATTCACCAAAATGTTCGTGTTGGAGCTCATAGTGTAATTAAGAACGCAATAATAATTGAAAATAGCGTTATTTTGCCAAACACAGAACTTGTATTTGATAAAGTAACTGTTGTTGATAATGACTTTTTATGGGGGACAGGTGATATCGATGAATAATCTTTTAGCAGTTGTTGATGCAACTTTTAAAGATAATCTTGAACAGCTTACGCTTCATAGAATGCCTGGAGCTTTACCGTTTGCTGGTAAATTTAGATTGATTGATTTTACGCTATCTAATTTAAGTAATAGTGATATTATTAATGTTGCTATTTTTCCATATGGGAATTATCGAAGTCTTCAAGATCATGTTGGTAGTGGGAAAAGATGGAATTTAGATCGAAGAAGAGACGGACTATTTTTATTGCCTCCAAAGAACCAATATATCTTACCAGGCAATATGATCACATTTCAAAGGATGTATGATCATATTGAGTATTTTAAACGTTCAAATCAAGAATATGCTATTATAACTGCTCCAAATATTGTGTGGAATATTGATTTTAATAAAGTTTTGGAAGAACATATTGAAAAAAACGCCGATATAACAGAAGTAATGCATGAGAATATTCGTTTAAAAACATTTTTACTTAAAAAAAGTTTGTTACTAGAGTATATTATGGCTTATGATNNATATATAAACATAAAAATTATACAAGAACCATTACTGATACGTTTAATTATCTAAAATCTAATTTGGATATGCTACGTTTTGATATTGGAAGTAGTATTTTCCAACCTGATCGTCCAATTTTCTCAAAACAAAAATCATCTCCTCCTGCTAAATATTTAACTAATGCTAAAATTAATAATAGCATGGTATCAAGCGGTAGTATTGTTGATGGAACTGTAATTAGTAGTATTATTGGTAGGAATGTTATTATAAAAAAAGGCGCAATAATTAAGAATTGTTATATTATGGCGGGGAGTTTTATTGAAGAAAATGCTCATATTGAGTATGCAATTATTGATAAACAAACAGTTGTAAAAAAAGATACACTTATTACAGGTAATTTAAGAAACCCATATATTACACAAAAAGAACAGGTTATAACAAATATTGAGAAAATGAAAATTCTTTTTGTTGCTAGTGAATCTTATCCATTTATTAAAACAGGAGGATTGGCTGATGTTATTGGGTCTTTAAGTCGTAATTTAGCTCGCTTAGGACATGATATTACAGTTATAATTCCTTTATATAAAAAAATAAAGGATACTTTTCAAGAAAGTTTAAAACGGGGAAAAGGACGTAATGTTGTTTATAATTCAACAAATTATCATACTAGAATTTATAGTTACATATATAAAAAAGTAAAACCCTATTTTATAGAGAGTCATGACTTCTTTGATTATGAAAATGTGTATGGATTAAAAAATGATGTTGAAAGATTTGCGGTTTTTAATAAAGTTGCCGTTGAAATGTTAGACGAGTTTGAACCATTTGATGTTATTCATATCCACGACTGGCATACTAGTTTAATCCCGTTATTGTTAAATAATTCGCCACATAAAGACACAAATACACTTTTGACAATTCATAATATTGATTATCAAGGAATTGTAAAAAATGATATTATTAAGAAATTAGGAATCACTGATTTTATTTATCGTGATGATTATATTAACGCTCTTGAAATAGGGATAAATACTGCTACTAAGTTATCCACTGTTTCACCAACTTATAAAGAAGAACTAAAGTATGAATATTACGGGAAAAACCTAACATATTCACTACTAAAAAGAGATCGTGATTTTTATGGTATATTAAATGGTATATCTAGTTCATTAAATCCTGAAACAGATAAACTGATATATCATAATTATGGTATTAATAGTATTGAAAGCAAGTTGAAAAACAAGCTATATCTACAAGAAATAATGGGATTAAAAAAGGATCCAGAAACTTTAGTTATTGGTATGGTAACGCGGATAGTAGAACAAAAAGGATTTGACTTAATTCTTCATAGTTTTGATGAAATATTTAACAAATATGATCTGCAGTTTATTTTATTAGGAACTGGAGATAAAAAGTATGAAGAAGAACTACTTAAATTACAAGCGAAATTTCCTGATAAGATTAAACTAAATCTTGGGTATGATGCTACTATTCCTAATTATATTTATGCTGGTAGTGATGTATTCTTAATGCCTTCAAGATTTGAACCTTGTGGATTAGGACAAATGATTGCCTTAAGATACGGTACTTTGCCAATAGTGAGAGATACTGGAGGACTATCTGATACGATATTTAAGTATGATCATTTAACAAAAAAAGGAAATGGGTTTAAATTTTATAATTATGATGCAAGAGAGTTAAAAAATACAATTATTGAAGCATATCATATTTTTAATTTTGATAAAGAAATTTGGAATATGTTGATGAAAAGAGCTATGAAATCAGATAATAGTTTAAAACGTTCTGCTTCTCGTTACATTGAACTTTATCGAGCTGTTTCAGAAAATTAAAATAAGATAACGGTTTCAGTGATGAATACCGTTATTGCTTTGGTATAATATAAATTGAATAGGAGTGATATTTATGAATGCATACTTTAAAGATGAATATACCTTCTTAAACGAGTTTAAAACTCGTATAGGAAAAAGATATATCGTAGAATTAAAAAATGCTAGTATAAGACAAAAATATAACGTATTAGGAGAAATGGTTTCTGAGGTTATTGCTGATAATTGGCTTGCAACTAATAAAGCACTAAAGAATAGTGAATATAAAGAAGTTTATTACTTTTCTATGGAATTCTTAATGGGTCGTTTAATTACCAATAATATTATGAATTTAGGATTAAGAAACGTAGTTGAAAAAGGATTAAATATCGAAGGTATTGATTTAAATGAAATTGAACATTATGAAAGTGATGCAGGACTTGGAAATGGTGGGCTTGGTAGACTAGCTGCTTGTTTTTTAGATTCTATAGCTTCACTAGGGTATCCCGGTTATGGTAATGGGATTAGATATCGTTATGGTCTTTTTGAACAAAAAATAAAAGACGGGTATCAAGTTGAAAAACCTGATGACTGGCTAAAAGATGGATATGTATGGGAAGTTAGAAAAGAAGAAGAGAGTATTAAAATACCTTTTGGAGGATATGTTACTTTTGTTGATGGGAATGCTGTGTATCACCCAGATGAAATGATTAATGCTGTTCCTTATGATGTACCTGTAGTTGGGAATGATAATGGTGTTGTTACCCATTTACGTCTATGGAACGCTGAACCTACAGATATTCGTCCAGCTGATAAAGACGCATTTGTCTACGATACTGAAATTAGAAAAATAAGTGGATTCTTATATCCTGATGATGCAACAAAAGAAGGTAAAATTTTAAGAATTAAACAACAGTACTTTTTTAGTGCTGCTGGTGTTAGAGGAATTATCAGAAATCATCTTAATAAATATGGTGATTTTGTATCATTACCATCAAAAATTACAATTCAGATAAATGACACACATCCATCACTTGTAATTGCAGAGATGATGAGACTATTAGTAGATGACTATGATTTGTCATGGGATACTGCATGGGATATTACAGTTAATACTTGTGCCTATACAAATCATACAATCTTATCAGAAGCTTTAGAAAAATGGCATGTTGATGTATTTAGACCAGTATTGCCACGTATCTTTCAAATTATTGAAGAAATCAATAGAAGATTTTGTGCGGAACTAATTAAAAGAAATTATCCACAAGATAAAATTACGAAATTAGCTATCATATCACATGATAGAGTCCACATGGCTCATCTTGCGATTATCGGATCTTTTAGTGTAAATGGAGTAGCTGCATTACATACCGGTATCTTGAAAAATATTGAGATGAAAGATTTTAATGAATTGTATCCTGATAAATTTAATAATAAAACAAACGGGATTACTCATCGCCGTTGGCTTTTACATTCTAATCCAGAATTAAGTAGTATATTAGATCGTGTTTCTGACAATTGGATACATGACCCAAATGAATTAGAGAACATTATGAAAAAGATAGAAACTAAGAAATACATAAAACTGGTTAAAGAAATGAAATTAGCGAAGAAACAGGCACTTGCTGACCGTATTGAAAAAGAACAAAATATAAAATTAAACCCATACAGTATATTCGATATTCAAGTAAAAAGATTACATGAATACAAACGTCAATTAATGAACGCTTTACATATAATGTACGTATATAATAAACTAAAAACTGATCCAGAATTTAAAACTAATTACTATCCACATAGTTTTATCTTTGGAGCTAAAGCTGCGGCAGGGTATCACTTTGCAAAAAAAGTAATTAAGCTAATTACAACAATAGCAGAAAAAGTAAATTCTGATCCAGACACTAATGATTTATTAAAGGTTGTTTTTGTTGAGAACTATAACGTAACATATGCAGAATTGATTATGCCAGCATGTGATTTAAGTGAACAAATATCAACTGCTTCTAAAGAAGCGAGTGGTACAGGTAATATGAAGTTTATGATGAACGGGGCTCTTACTATAGGGACTTTAGATGGTGCTAATGTTGAGATTGCTGAACTAGTTGGCGAAGAAAATATCATTCTTTTTGGGCTAAACAGTGAAGAAGTAAATGATCTATATAATGAAGGAAACTATAATCCAATGGAAGTATACGAAAACGATGAAAACTTGCAGTTAGTAATTGATCAACTAACTAATGGATTTTTTGAAAATGAAAAACTAGACGAATTTAAGGATATCAGTGATAGACTTTTATCTAAGGATCAATATTTAGTTTTGCTTGACTTTGAAGGTTACAGAGAAGCACATGAACGTGCAAATGAGTTTTATAAAGACGAAGTAAAATGGTTCCAAGCTTGTATAGTGAACATCGCTAAGTCAGGATATTTCTCAAGTGATAGAACAATTGAGCAATATGCTACAGAAATATGGAATATTAAGAAAATAAAGTAAAACGGCTATAATTAGCCGTTTTTTCTTATATTATATTGTTGCTATTTTTGTTTAAAGACAGTAATTGGTATAATTTTTACTCCTTTATAATCCTTGAAAAAAGCATACGAATTATTATACTATTAATTGACATTGATTATAAATTAGCATATACTATACGTGAATTAATCTTCAGGGCAGGGTGCAATTCCCGACCGGCGGTAAAGTCCGCGAGCATTATGCATGAACTGGTGTAATTCCAGTACCGATAGTACAGTCTAGATGAAAGAAGATGATTTAAATATGGATACCATATTTATATCTTTTTTAATTGCCTAACGAAGAGAAATTTCGTTAGTTTTTTTATTTTAAAAAGGAGGATTATTATGAAAAATAATCGGGTTTTACAATTTACACTAATTGCTAATTTAGCTGCTTTGTCATTTTTATTGTATTATTTTAAATTTCCATTACCATTCATTTTCCCAAGTTTCCTCGATATTCAATTCTCGAATTTACCTGCAATAATTGGTGGTTTTGCTATGGGTCCAGTTGTAGGGTCTGCAATTGTCGTTATAAGAACTTTAATGAAGTTACCTTTCTCTTCAACCGCTATGGTAGGGGAATTTGTGGATTTACTTATTGGTTTAGCTACTGTTGTTAGTTCATCAGTTATTTACAAAAAGCTACATACAAAAAAAGGTGCTATAATTGCAATGGGAGTAGGTATGATTGCATGGATAGTGGTTGCAGTTGCAGCTAATTACTTCTTTGTAATTGATTTTTACATTGAATATTTCTGGGGAGGAAATCTTGATCCATTATTAGGTATGTTCTCAGTGATTCCTGGAGTAACTGCAGAAAACTATTTGGAAAAGTATATTGTTTATGCTGCGATACCATTTAATATTTTATTGTCAGGTTTAGTATACTTTGTGACATTCTTAATTTATAAACGTATTTCACACTTAATAGATGATATAGCAAAGAAATTTTAATAAAATTAAGAATCTTGTATTTGTTCAAATTTACATTTTTATAAAAACACAGATATTCTGTGTTTTTTTTGTTATACTATAGACGAGGTGGTTATATGTATAGCAAAGCATTACAAGCAAAGGAATTTATTGTGTCAAAGATTGATAAACAGCCTAAAATAGCGATTATTTTAGGGAGTGGATTAACTAGTATTATGGATGAACTTGAAGATAAAATTGAAATAGAGTATCAAGATATTCCTAATTTTAAAACAAGTACTGTAAAAGGACATACTTCAAAACTAGTAAGTGGAAAACTTAATAATAAAGAAGTCTTACTTATGAGTGGAAGATTCCATTACTACGAAGGTTATTCTATGAGAGATATAACTTTTCCTATTTATGTTTTTAAGTTACTTGGAATAGAGTATTTAATACTTACTAACTCATGTGGTGGTATAAATATTGATAAGGTACAACCAGGAAGTATTATGGTTGTTAATGATTTTATCAATTTAATGCCATCTAATCCATTAATTGGTAATAACGATGAAAGGTTCGGTCCGCGATTCCCTGATATGACAGAACCATACAGTTTAACCTTAAGACGTATTGCAAAAGATAAGGCTAATATCCTTAACATCGAATATGTTGAAGGTATATATACTGGCTTTATGGGGCCTTATTATGAAACAAAAGCAGAAATAAACATGATCAAAAATATGGGTAGTGATGCAGTAGGAATGAGTACTGTACCAGAAACGATTGTCAGTAATTATTTAGGTATTAAGACACTG
>LGVF01012608.1_pt1 | contig 30171 bp, 27 predicted proteins | sample 469901 | NCBI WGS metagenome assembly LGVF01 (sample SAMN03893561, study PRJNA290197) | marine sediment metagenome | material: sediment; isolation source: combined push core samples #3730, #5133, and #5579 collected at Hydrate Ridge | place: Pacific Ocean: Hydrate Ridge
CCTAACATAGAGGCTACCTGATGGCAATCCAACTCCCGCAAGACGTGCAACAATAGAGGCTTCTGCTATCCTTTTTATACAGATGGTGCAGATGCGAAAGACTCTCGGAAAGGCTCCCTCATGGATATCGAACGGCTGGAGATCGATTGGGACTATGTTGTCGAACGCCTTGACCGAATCCTCGACCTCGGTGAAGAATATCTGACCCGCCTGCTTGCCGAATACGAGCTAGACCCGGCAATCTTTCGCGAATACATAGCCTTTCGTTGGGTTCAGCAGCAGGATCATGGCTACCTGGCTGAGGTGGCCTGCCCCGATCTNNCGCAACACAGCACAGTTCGTCCACAGCTATCCGGCCAACAACGTTCTGTTATGGGGCGAACGGGGTTGCGGCAAATCATCTGCAATCAAGGGCCTGCTTAAGCCCTTTTTCCAAGCGGGATTGCGCCTTATCGAGGTGCAGAAGGAAGATCTTTTTCAACTGCCGCAAATAACCAGCCTGTTGCGAGAACAACCTTATCATTTCATCCTGTTTTGTGACGACCTCTCCTTTGATGAACAGGAACCGGGCTACCGGGAACTCAAAGCCCTGCTGGATGGCGGCATCGAAGAGCCCGCCGACAACATCCTGCTCTACGCTACCAGCAATCGCCGCCACCTGCTTCCGGAGCGCTTGAGCGATAATTTAGACGGTCAAGAGATCCATCCCGAAGAGGCCCTGGCGGAAAAACTTTCCTTGGCCGACCGCTTCGGCATCAGCCTCGGGTTTTATCCCATGAGTCAGCAGGTCTATCTGCAGATCGTCGGCTACCAGGCTCGCCAGCGGCGCTTGATCATTAACGACGAAGAACTCAAAAGGGTCGCCCTGAACTGGGCGATGGAACGGGGCAGTCGCTCAGGCCGAGTGGCTCGGCAGTTCATCGACGACCTCAGCGGCCAAATGGCTATGGCCGGCAAGATAGCTCCCCTCTCCGAATGAATACTGGAACGCTATTTGCTGTTCCCTTACCTGTTGTCTTCTTTTACGAACAGCGAAAGGGTATTTTAAAACAGCGAAAGGGTATTTTAAAAAATGTACAGTCGCTATTTTTCCCCAGGACAAAAACTGCAAATCCATGCCCTGTGCGAGGACAACCTGCCGCCCCGCCGGGAATCGATGAATGCCCTCTTTTGCAATTATGAACTGGGCTACATCGACGTTATTATCCCCCATACCTGGCCACTCAAGGAAGGAGTACCTTTCCCGGAAGACCGCCCGCTAGAAATCATTTCGGAACGGTACGGCCTGTGGCTCAGATCGACGGCCTCATTCCTCTGCCAGCCTTCCGACAAAGTGATTCGGCTGCGCATGAACAACGACCTCTGCATCTTCCGCCATNNTCACCCCCAGCTTCGAGTCGAAACCCGAATCGGCCTGCGTTACAGTGCCCAGCGGGGCAGCTTGCCAGCCTTTCATCGACAATGGCGGCAGCAGATCACTAAACTGACCACCACCGCTGCAGCCCTGACCGCCCCAACCTTTTCCCACGGCCGAGTCAACCTGAGCGCCAGCGGCATTCGCATGCCGATCCAGACAACCGTGCAAAAGAACGATCTCTGTCTTTTGATGTTGGCCCTGAACGAGGTAAGCGAACCGATCTGTACCCTGACCGAGGTCATCTGGACAGCGCCACGGGAGGAGGGGCAGGGAACCATCGCCGGCATGCAGTTTCTCAACATTCTGCAACAGGACCAGCAGCGCATCGAACAGTTCGTAAACCAGAACAAGTCAGGCAAAGCTGAAACTCTTGCCTGACCTGCCTGCAGAAAAGACATTTTTTGCCAACCCGTTCGGTCATTTCCCCATACCGCACAACTGCGGCCTCACCCGCAACCGCCATAGGGCAAAGCGTTCGACGGCTGCGACTAAACCCTCTGTCAGCTCCTCCTCTCCACAACGTAACGCCTCGCAACTCATTGATTATTAACAGCTTTACTGCTCCATCCACAGGTTCGTGGAAAACCCTGTGGGGAACACCAGCATAGTGCAGCGACAGTCCCCATGCCGTGGGACATCTTAGCCTTTTGCTCATTTTTTAGGCACCCTTTGACAAGCCGCGGTGGCAGAGGTAGTATCCCCCTTCGCAGCGGAGCTCAAGGTTTATAGATATTGCCTCTCACAGGGGCTGCCCATGCAAGATGGTGAGTCACAAGTTTACGGGAAAAAGCCCCGCAACCGGCCGGCCCGGCTTCACCCCTCCGTCCACCAGATGCTGCAGGAACTCACGGCGAGGCAGGGTGCGGGAACCGAAGGTAGCAAGATGGTCGGAGGGAAGCTGGCAGTCGATAAGGGCGAATCCTTGCTCTCGAAGACGCCGTACGAGGGTCACAAAGGCAACCTTGGAAGCGTTGGCGACCCGAAAAAACATCGATTCACCGAAAAAACAGCGCCCCAGACAGACTCCGTAAAGCCCCCCGACCAATTCGTCATCCAGCCAGGCTTCCACCGAATGGACATAACCAGCCTCATGCAGATGACAGTAAGCTGCGCGCATCTCATCGGTTATCCAAGTGCCAACTTCCTGCTGACGCAAGCCAGCGCAGCTATTGATCACCTGGGCGAAGGCACGATTGCTGGTTATGCGAAAGGGATTACGACGCAGAAGCTTGCCGAGGCTACGGCTAACCTTTAATTCTTCAGGGAACAACACACAACGGGGATCGGGGCTCCACCAGAGCAGCGGCTCGCCTTCATTGAACCAGGGAAAGATACCGAGGGAATAAGCCAGCAGCAGACGGTGAGGAGAAAGATCACCCCCCACCGCCAGTAGACCTTCGGCTTCGGCCAGCTCTGGACTGGGAAAGGCAAGTCGTTCGGTAAGACGATAGATAGCCATTAACAGCCGCCCTTAAGGAGGCTCATTGATAGCGGAAAGTCAAGCGATCCTGCCGGCAACCGACCTTGACCGTGCCGCCGTCAGCCAGATGACCAAACAAGACTTCATGGGCAATGACATCGCTAACCTCGTTCTGAATAAGCCGGGCCAAGGGCCGAGCTCCGTAGATCGGATCGTAACCACGGCGAGCCAGAAACGAACGGGCAGCAGGGGATATTTTAAGTACCACCTGCCGGTCATTCAGACGCAGACGCAGCTCGCTGATAAACTTGTCGACGATGCGCAGCATGGTCTCCTGGCCGAGGGACCTGAAGGACACGATGGCATCGAGGCGGTTGCGAAATTCCGGCGAGAAGGTGCGCTCCACCGCCTGGGTGACGCTGCCTGACGAGCCGCTTCCAAAGCCGATGGCCTTGGCGCTGAGATCCCGAGCGCCGGCGTTGCTGGTCATGATCAACACCACGTTACGGAAATCGGCCTGTTTGCCGTTGTTGTCGGTCAGACGGCCATGATCCATGACCTGCAGCAAGATGTTGAACAGATCGGGATGGGCCTTTTCGATTTCATCGAGAAGCAACACTGCATAAGGGTGCTTGACGATGCTGTCCGTAAGCAACCCCCCCTGCTCAAAACCGACATACCCCGGAGGCGCACCGATCAAGCGGGCCACCGAATGCTTCTCCATGTACTCACTCATGTCAAAGCGCAAGAACTCAACCCCCATCTGCTGAGCCAACTGCTTGGCCACTTCGGTCTTACCAACCCCCGTCGGCCCGGTAAACAGGAAGGAGCCAGTGGGCTTTTCCGGATGACTGAGACCGGCCCGAGCCCGCAGCACTGACCGGCAGAGCAGATCGATGGCCGCTTCCTGGCCGAAGACCTGGCCCTTGAGATCGCGGTCGAGATACTTGAGCCGTTTGCGATCGGAACTGGAAACGGTCCGTTCCGGGATCCTGGCGATAGAAGCCACCACCTTCTCCACCTCGGGCACACCGATGACTTGACCGGTTTTTTCCGTCAGGCGACAAGCGGCGCCGGCTTCATCGATAACATCGATGGCTTTGTCCGGCAGATGGCGGTAATTGATATGACGGGTAGCCAGCTCGGCCGCAGCCTGCAGGGCCTCATCGGAGTAGGTGACTTGATGGTGGCTTTCGTAGTGCTCGCGCAGTCCGCGCAAAATAGCCACCGTCTCCTCTACGCTCGGCTCGACCACATCAATCTTCTGAAAGCGCCGCGACAGAGCCCGATCCTTGTCGAACAGATTCTTGTATTCTTCGTAAGTGGTGGAACCGATGCAGCACAGGGCGCCGGAAGCGAGAACCGGCTTGAGGATATTAGAGGCATCGAGGGAGCCGCCGCTAGTGGCACCGGCACCGACGATGGTGTGGATCTCATCGATAAACAGAATGGCATCGGTGCGATCCTCCAGGGCCTCGAGCACCGCTTTAAGACGCTCTTCAAAATCGCCTCGAAACTTAGTACCGGCGAGCAGCGCCCCCATGTCAAGGAGGTAGATATGCACCCCCTGCAAAACCTTCGGCACCCGGTCTTCATAAATCATCAACGCCAGGCCTTCGGCCATGGCCGTTTTACCGACTCCCGGCTCACCAACATAGATGGGGTTGTTCTTACGGCGCCGGCAGAGCACCTGCACGGTGCGCTGCAATTCCTTTTCCCGGCCGATCAGGGGGTCGATACGCCCTTCCATGGCTCGCTGCAAAAAATCGGTAGTGTAAGCAGACAGCGGATCGTTTTCTGCCTCGCATTGCCCTTCCTTGGCCGGACGCTTGCCACCATCGGGAAAAGGCTTATCACCCTCCTGCCGCGGCACATTGCTGACCCCGTGGCTGATATAACTGAGCACATCGAGTCGCGAGACCCCCTGTTGCTCCATCAACTGAACTGCATGGGACTGTTCCTCTTCAAGCAGAGAAGCCAACACGTCGCCGATGGTGATTTCCTTCTTACCCGCCGAATGGAGGTGCAGTACCGCCCGTTGCAAAACCCGCTGCAAGCCGACGGTCTGTTCCGGGACGATCTCCTGACCAGAGGGCATGCGCTCGAGTTGGGTATTAAAAAAATCCTCCAGCAGGGTCTTTAATCCTTCCAGATCGCCACCACAAGCCTCGATGATCTCCTGACCGTGCTCTTCAAAGAGCAGGGCATAAAGGATGTGTTCTGTGGTCAGGTACTCATGATGACGCCTTTGCGCCTCGCGTACCGCTAGGGAAAAGGCAATCTGGACTTCTTGAGTGAACATAGGCTTTCCCTTCAGGCCTTCTCAAGGCTGCATTTCAGGGGATAGCCGGCCTGGCGGGCCAAACTATGCACCCGAGCCACCTTGGTCTCGGCAATTTCATAGGGATAGGTACCACAGACCCCGACCCCCTGAGTGTGAATATTCAACATGACACGATGGGCTTCAGCGGGCGGCAGATGGAAAACAGTCTCCAAGGCATTAACCACAAATTCCATGGTGGTGTAATCGTCGTTATGCATCAGTACCTTGAACAGAGAAGGTAGCCCGCTCTTGGTGCGACTCTGCTTTTCGAACTGAATATTATCGTTTGGAAGTTTATCACTCACGGCTCGCCTCCTCATACCATAACAGTCGATTCATAGTACAATCGTAGCACAACTCCCTGCTACCTTCCAAGGTTCAGGCCAATAAGAATATTGGCAAAGCAACAGCCTTCCATGTGTTATAGTTATCCCTTTAGCGACATCTCTACGTACATATTTTTTTTGCAAGGGAGGCGCAATGCAATACCATCAGGGGGGACGTACCCCCAACCCCATCGACCGTCAGGTCGCCGAACTGGTCAACCGCCTGAAAAAAGGCGGTGGAGGAAAGGTCATCTTCATTGGCTTGACTCTGCTGTTGATTTTCGCTGTGAGCAGTAGCCTTTACAAGGTTGACACCGAGGAGACCGGCGTTCTGCTTCGGTTCGGCCGCTTCAACAGCTTTGCCGAACCGGGCCTGCATGTAAAAATCCCCTTTGGCATCGACCGGATCTACAAGGCCAAAACCGGCCGCGTCGAAAAAGAGGAATTCGGCTTTCGCACCATCAAAGCCGGGGTCCGTACCGCCTATACCAAGCGCGCCCTGGAAGGGGAATCCCTGACCCTGACCGGCGATCTCAACGTCAGCGACGTCGAGTGGATCGTTCAATACCAGATCGCCGACCCCTTTAAATTTCTGTTCCGCATTCGCGACCCCAAGTCGACCATCCGCGACATTGTCGAAGCGATGGTTCGCCAGGTGGTGGGCAACGCCAACGTCAACGAGGTGCTGACAACCGAGCGAGCAACCCTCGCTACCGCTATCGAGCAGAATCTGCAACAGATTCTCAACAGCTACGACATCGGCGTGCGCATCGTCACCGTCAAGTTTCAGGACGTCAACCCGCCCGATCCGGTCAAGGCCGCCTTCAACGAGGTTAACGAAGCCGAACAACAGAAGGAAAGTCTGATCTTCCAGGCCCGTGAGCAGTATAACCGCGAGGTACCAAAGGCCCGCGGCGTGGGACTACGAACGATTCAAGAGGCCGAAGGATACGCCATCGAACGGATCAACAAGGCCCGCGGTGAAACCAGCCGCTACATGGCCCTGCTCAAAGAATACCGCAAGGCGCCGCAAGTAACCCGCCAACGTATCTACCTGGAAACCATGGAAAAGGTTCTCCCGAATCTGGCCGAGATTTACATCATGGACGGCCAGGGGACCGCGGCCCTGCCGCTGCTCCAATTACGCACCCAGGGCCAAGGAGGTAAGCAATGAAACGCATTCTACCACTGATTATTGTCGCCCTGTTGGTGTTCGGCGTGATGCAAAACCCGCTGTTCGTGGTCAACGAAGGAGAACAGGCCCTGGTCACCGAGTTCGGTAAACCGGTCGGCGGTGTGCTCGGACCGGGCCTGCACGTCAAGGTCCCCTTCATTCAGACCGTACACCGCTTTGAAACGCGCATCCTCAAATGGGATGGCGATCCGAACCAGATCCCGACCAAGGACAAGCGCTACATCTTTCTCGACACCACCGCCCGCTGGCGCATCGCCGACCCCTTGCTGTTCTTCAAGACCGTGGCCACCGAGCGGGGCGCCCAGGGCCGCCTCGACGACATCATCGACTCGGTAGTGCGCGACGCCGTCTCGGGCCATCTGCTGGTCGAGCTGGTACGGGGCAGCGACTACCAGGCCCCAGGAACCGTTGTTGAAGAGATCCAACTCGAAGGGGTAGTTATCTCCCCTGAGCAGCTGGTCGGCCGCGAGGAGATCCTTGCCACCCTGCTTGAGAAAGCCCGCGCAAGCACTCCCGAATACGGTATCGATCTCATCGACGTACAGATCAAACGCATCAACTATGTCGAGCAGGTCCGACAACGGGTCTACGAGCGGATGATCTCGGAACGGAAGAAGGTCGCCGCCCAGTTCCGCTCCGAAGGTGAAGGTGAAAAGGCCGACATCCTCGGTCAAATGGACAAGGAACTCAAGGGCATCACTTCCGAGGCCTACCGTAAATCAGTAGAAATCCGTGGCCAGGCAGACGCCGAAGCCGCCTCCATCTACTCTGCGGCCTACGGCAGTGACCGCGAGTTTTACGCCTTTTTGCGAAGCCTCGAAGCCTACCGCAAAGCCGATGGCAAAAACGCCAAACTGGTCTTGTCCACCGACAGCGACTTCTACCGTTTTCTGCAAAAAATGAAATAAGGTCAGAAAATAGCACCATCGCAAACGATCGAAAGCGGGGCAGTGATTTCACTGCCCCGCTTTTTGTTCCTATTGAGAAAAAGGCGGGAGATCTCAGAGAGTCGCCCGCAGACCTGGGTTCCTCGACGCAACAGTAAACCAAAAGGCCGCGGCAATCGGAATCCAAGTCAAATCCAGTTTGACATTCATCGCAGAGGAATTAGTCTTGATCAGGCCGGTTTTTTACCGCCGCTAGGAGCCGCAACGAAGGGGCTTTCTATCGCGACGGAAGCCTTGAGTCAATGGGGGTCGCCACCTTCCCTGAAGATAGTTCTGTCTCTACGAAGTCCATCTTATTCAGGAGGAGCCCATGCAGCGTTACAAACCGTTGACTGAGAGTGACTGCATACGAATTGCACCAAGAGGTTAAAGGACTACCCATACCGCTACTGGACCGGCTCAGATATCTGTCGTATATTGCACCGGCCCATCAGAGCCTTAGAACAAAAAAACCAGATACCCGGCACTTGACAGATGCGATACCTGAGTTTGGGATCTCGTATGTTTTTTTATTCTCGGCAGGGCAAACGGCCTATTCGGTCGCAGGATAACCTGGCTTGGAGACAGAGGGGGAAGTAAGCACAACGAGTGACGTGGCTATCGAATCCGCTCTTGCCCCTTCGGCAACTCTTGGGAAAAGAAATATCGCCATGAAAAGCCCCCCTTTCCCCGCACCTTAAAGACATGAACTGCGTTTTAGATATAGTCGAAAAATGATGATGATTTATGAATAACCGTGTTTTCAAGATTGACAAATTGCCTGCTATAAGGCGATTGCCGGCTTATTTGCACCTGTTTCGCGGGCTCTCCGAACAGGGTGCAAAATTTGTTTCCTCAAGTTATTTTGCCGAAGAAATGCAGATCCAGTCGATTTTAGTTCGAAAAGACCTTGAGTTGACCCGGATAAGCGGCACCCCTTGCGTAGGCTATTCTGTAGCCGCTCTGATCAAGGGGATCGAAGAATTTCTTGGTTGGAACGAGAACCTGAAGGCCTTGCTGGTAGGGGCCGGTCAAATCGGTTCCTTCATTCTTGGCAACCAGAACCTGATCAACGTGGGACTCAAAATCGTTGCGGCCTTCGATAACGATCCTCAAAAAATTGGGGTCTCGGTTCACGGAGTCTCTGTTTCTGACAGTGCTCGGCTGGAAGATATTTTGCGAAGGGATCAGATAGGTATCGCCATTTTATGCGTCCCGGCCGAGGAAGCTCAACAGGTTGCGGATATGCTTGTTGCGGCTGGCATCAAAGGCATCTGGAACTTTACAACGACGAAGTTGATTATTCCCGAAGACATTATCACTCAGCAGAAAAACTTAGCATCCGGATTGGCAGTATTGTCCGCCAAATTGACGAAGCGCACCAAGTGCAATCCTGATAGCACAATTCCTTAACTGCTTGAACTGGCGATTGAACTGGCGAGAAACAGCAAAGCATTAAATAGAAGCGCAACAAAAGTTAGGGGCATCGCTGGGGCAGCAATCCTGTTGCGGTTCCATGCTGGCCGCCAGACATGCAGTAAAGTCCTGTGAATTAAGGGGTCGGCTGAAATAATAACCTTGAAGATCAGTGCATCCATTGCTGGCCAGAAATGCCGCTTGCTCTTCGGTCTCCACTCCTTCGGCGATAACCCCGAGTTTGAGCTGTGTGGCCATACAGATAATCGCCTGCACAATCGCCGTGCTGTCCAGACAGCGTTCAAGGTCCTGCACAAAAGAACGGTCAATTTTCAGGCAGTCGATAGGTAGCTTTTTCAGATAGCTCAAAGAAGAGTACCCCGTGCCGAAATCATCGATGGAGATCTTCACCCCCATATTCCGCAAACGGTTGAGCTTGTCCGTCGCTTCTTGAATATCAATCATCAGTATATTTTCGGTGACTTCCAGATCCAGCCAGCAAGGATCGAGCTTTTCCTCCCACAACACGCGATAGACCATCCCTTCAAAATTGGGATTAAACAACTGCCGCGGGGAGATATTGATCGCTACCCGGAAGGGTTCGATCCCCGAGGCCTGCCATCGCCTGGCCTGGGCACAGGCCGTTCGCAAAACCCATTCCCCAATCGCTTCAATCATCCCCGTCCCTTCGGCAATCGGGATAAATTCAGCTGGAGAAACCTGCCCTAGCTCATGATTTTTCCAGCGAAGCAGTGCCTCGCAACCGATCATCTGAGTCGAAATACGCTCATGCATCAGTCCAGATTGGTCAACAACACGGCAGGTAGCCCCTTTGTCCAAGCGGAAACGGACGCTTTTTTTCGATATTGAATTTCATTGCACGCTCAATATGATGGCTACACAGATAGTCGGAATGCGGGCTATTCTGTCAACGACAAAGCTCCCTTTAGGATTGAGCTTTACACCGTATAATGGTACCTAATGAGGTAAAGGGTCGGACATCACCTCGGATAAAGGACTCATCCTATGCAGCGAGGCAAAGCGATCGAACTGTTTCTCAAGTGCTTTTTCGGCAGGACTTCCGAAGACCTGTACGCGCTGATCGACGACATAAGCGTCATGCAGAAGCGTAACAAAAAGGAAGTTCTGTTTCTGGAAGGGGAAGAAGGCAGCGCACTGCACTTTCTCGTCGGCGGCCGGGTCAAGCTCTACCGGTCCAATGAAGAAGGCAAGGAAGCGGTGATTCGTTTCGTACAGCAGGGGGAGTTTTTTGCCGAGATCCTGCTAGAACTGCGCAACCGTTATCCGGTCAATGCCGTGGCTCTCGAGGACTGCACGCTGCTGCTGATCGATGTCCACCGGCTGTTCGATAAGGTACAAAAGACTCCGGGGCTGGCCATGGCCCTGATCGGCGCCTTGTCTCAGCGCATCAGCTATCTACTCAACCGGGTGGAGCAACTGGCCATCGCCGATGTTCGGGAACGCTTCGTCCGTTATCTTCGCCTCCTTGACCAGACCCACCGCACCGGGGTAGTCTTCCTGCCCGCACCGAAGCGGGAGATCGCCCTACTACTCGGCACCACCCCCGAAACCTTCTCGCGTCTGTTGAAAAAGCTTTCCGAAGAAGACCTGATCCAGACTAGTGGCAAGACGATTCAACTGTTGACTAAGTTCAAAGATTTGGCTGAAAGTTCTAGCGGAGAGGTTTAGGGTCAGTCGTCAGTTGTGAGAAGCGCCGCAACAGGCTTTGGGCGACAGGAGTCGGACGCAGGCTGTGCTGCAAAAGGACGGGATCAATTCCATCCCGGCCCAACTGCTTAGCGGCATAATTGAGATAAGCCGCCATAACCTCCTCATCGAATTCGGGATGGAACTGCACCCCCCAGGCCTGCGCTGCGAAACGAACCGCCTGGTGCGGTTCCCGCTGACTGCTGGCCAGGCCCTGGGCGCCAGGCGGCAAATGCAGAACGCTCTGGCGATGAAACAGTTGGGCGGGGAAGGCATCGGGCAGGTCGCCAAACAGAGGATCAGAGCAGGCGGCATCGGCTAATCGCACCGTCACCGTACCGAATTCGCCGCAGCCAGGAAGGTCTCCGACGGTGCCGCCCAAGGCTTGGGCTAGTAACTGATGACCAAAGCAGATACCCAGCACCGGCACTCCTAGCGCCACGACTCGAGCCAGCCACCGGGCAAATGTTTCGCTCCATTCCTGTTGCTCGGTGACCATGGCATGGGATCCCGTCACCACCAATGCAGTCACCGCCTCCGGTGAGGACAGAGCCTCTCCGGCAAAAGCGGCGACCACCTTCAGCCTGCTCGGATCAACCGCCAATCCCGCCCCTATCCAATCGGCAAAATCTCCCCTGCGTTCAGCCAGCCCCGCAAAGGTGCGTCCAGCTTCGATAATGGTAATCTGTTGTCCCATCGGCTCGTTCCTTTGGTTCCTCCCCAGCCCCTTGCTAATCCCTTCAGTTTTGCAATTAACAGACCGGCAAGAAACGGGGCCAGCAGGAGGGGAAATGCCGTCATTTTTGACCGGTCAGAAACAAAACGTTGGAAATATTGCCAGTTTATTGCACAAGAAGCTGAAGGCGTTTTGGCTTTTTTGAGTAGCCTATCAAGCTGCAACGGAACCGCCCCGGGGGGGGCTTCGCCTTTCAAGGCTCGCAAACTATTAAAGCTTTCCGTCCCGAGCCGCCAGCAACAAGGTGACCGCCCGCCACAATCGCCAGCGGTCGGGCAGTTCCGGTGCCACATCCACATGCTCCAGCCCCTGCACAAGAAAGAGGTGAGATTGCCCCACCGGCACCGCCTTCGCCAGCGCCACACTCTCTACATAGGGAATCATCTGGTCATGCAGGCCGTGCACCAGGATCAGCCTGGCTGACAGGCGGGACAGATCCCTACCAGCCAGATTGAGGGCGGCAATATCCTGGCGAAGGGCGACCGGTAAAGCCTGCAGCAGCTGCGCAACGCGGCGGGGATCGGTGTTGGTGACAAAGGAGTGCAAGGCCTGTCCTTCTTCCCCCAGGCCGACCGCCAGATCGGCTGTCGGCGCCGCCGGACCGGCCAACTTACGTCGAGTCAGCTGGCGAAAAATCCGGCGGTCTTCGGCATCGTTCAGACGATGGATATTGCTTGTCACAAAAGCCCAGGTGCCGTAATCGTTGGGCTGCAGATAATGCCAGCGCTCATCTTGCCGATAGTAGCCGGTGATGCAAAAGGTCAGAACCTGCTGCAAATCGTAATAGGCGCCGACAGCGAAGACAAACTGCACCCGCTGGCGAATGGTCTTATCGAGGGCCGCCAGCAATGTTGGCCCGGCAGCATAGCTGAACGCCGCCATACCGGCTCTTCCCTGAGGGGCCAGCTGGGGCTTGGCAACCAACCAGGCAAAGGCATCCGTCAGCTTGCCGACATCGGCCGGGCTCACCCGCAGCTGCCGTAGGTTGGGCAGATCGGGCACCAGCACGGCAAAGCCTACCCGTGCCAGGGTGGTAGCAAAGGCTATCAGACGAGGATCGTCCTTGCCGGTCTCGGCCACCCCCGGAACAAGCAGCAGCGCCGCCCTGGTCTCTGCCACCGGCAGATAGAGGTCTCCTTGCCCCTGGCGACCGTCCGTCCGGTAGCGAACCGCCATGCGCTGCGGGTCCTGTGTAGTGCGTTTAAGCCGGCTCGGTCCCTCGCCGGCGGCGATATCGCTCAGTGCCAGAGCGGCTTCATAGCCCCGCCAAAGGTGACCCCCGCCGACAGCAAGCGCCAAACAGACCACCAGCAATACGATAAGGGTAAACGTTACCTGCTTGCCCATCGGCCTACTCCGCTAAGAGACCCTGTTCCTGCCACCAGTTTATCGTTTGACCTCCGGTGTCTCAACTCGGTGACACAAAGAATAGAAAAGGGAGAGACCAACAGGTCCCTCCCTCCTTATACATATCAAAGCTTGAATCGACCCGCTACTTGCTGTTGTCGGCAAAATGACGGTTCAAAAAGAGCTCGGCCCGGTCGACGGGCTGGGGACGGCTGAAGTAATACCCCTGCACCTCCTCGCAACCGCAACCACGCAGGAACTCAAGTTGTTCCTTGGTTTCGACCCCTTCGGCAACGACCTTCAGCTTGAGGCTGTGGGCCATGACGACGATAGCCTCGGTAATGGCGGCATCGTCCGAGTCGGTGGTGATGTCACGCACGAAGCTGCGATCGATCTTGATACGGTCGATAGGAAAGTACTTGAGATAGCTGAGCATGCTGTAACCGGTGCCGAAATCGTCGATGGCCAGATTGATGCCCCGTACCTTCAGATCGGTCAAGGTCAGCAGAGTCTCCTCAGAGCGCTCCATGACGATACTCTCGGTCAGCTCCACCTCCAGATACTCGGGATCGAGGCCGGTCGCCTGCAAGATGCGATCAATACAGTCGATAAAATCAGCCTGTTTGAACTGACAGCCTGAGATATTGACCGCCATGCGTAAAGTGGCAAATCCTGCCTGATGCCATTGCCGGGCCTGTTTACAGGCCGTCTCCAGCACCCATTCGCCGATGGGCAGAATCAACCCTGTCTCTTCTGCCAGGGGAATGAACCGAGCCGGTGAAATGCTGCCTAAAGCAGGGGAATCCCAACGGAGCAGGGCTTCCATGCCGATGACCCGCCCACTGCACAGATCAATCTGCGGCTGATAATGAAGACTCAGTTCCTGCCGCTCCAAAGCCTGCCGCAGGTGGGTCTCCATGGCCAGACGTTGACAAGTGATGAGATTCATCTCCGGCGCATAGAAACGATAGCTGGAACCCTGTTCAGTAGTCCTGTGCAAGGCGACACCGGCATGCTTGATCAGGATATCGACATTGCTTCCATCCGTGGGATAGAGAGCCAGGCCGATGCTGGCTGAGCAGTACAGGGGCTGATCTTCCAGTTCTATTGGTGCCGCCAGGTTGAACAGTATTTTCTCGGCCAGAAAAGAAACCCTTTCCGGGCTATCGATATCGGGCAAGGCAACCGCGAACTCATCGGGACCCAGGCGAGCCAGGATCGCGCCTTTTCCCAAACAGTCGACCAGGCGCTCGCTGACCGCCTGAAGCAGCAGATCGCCCACCGCGTGGCCGAAGGTATCGTTGATACCCTTGAAGCGATCGAGATCCAGGATCAACACTCCCACCGAGTTCTTCCCTGCCTGACTCAACAGATCGCTGCAGCGTTCACGAAACAGTTGGCGGTTGGGCAGGCCGGTCAGGGTGTCGAAATAAGCCAGCTGCCGAATCTCCTGCTGGGCCTGCAAGTGGGGAGTAATATCCTGTATCAGACTGATGCAGTAAGTCACCCGCTGCTGATCGTCAAACAGCCAGATGGTGGACACGTGGGCCCAGAGGGTTTCGCCGTTTTTGCACAGGAAGCGTTTTTCATAATCAACGGACTGGCGCTGGCCGACTTCCGCTTCCTGAAACAGGCGGCGGGTCAGGGCAATATCAGAGGGATGGGTAAAGTCGTAGGTGAATTTACCAACCAGTTCCGGTTCCGAACACTGTAGCATCTTGCAGAAGGCGGGATTGACCTGTAAAAATCGCCCATCCGCCGAAAGGGTCGCCATGCCGGTAATAGCATTGAGAAAGATAGAACGAAAACGCTGTTCACTCTCCACCAGGGTCTCTTCCGCGCGACGCCGCTGGCGCCGACCGGCCGCTTCGCGAAGCTCGCGATCGATAGCGGGCAGCAGGCGGGCGGTGTTGCCCTTCATGACATAGTCGTGGGCCCCGGCCCGCATGGACTCGACGGCGGTTTCCTCGCCGATATTTCCGGAAAGCACAATGAAGGGAATATCAAAGCCGCTATTTTTCAGAACTCTCAAAGCCTCAAGAGCGCTGAAATTGGGCATGGAATAGTCGGAAACCACCAGATCCCAGGTCTGCTCGGCCAAGGCGGTGGCCATGGCTTCAGCGGTATCGACCTGTTTAAAGGAAAGATCGTAGCCGGCCTGCCGCAGGCGGTGCACCAGCAGCAGGGCATCATCCTCGGCATCCTCGACGATCAGGGCCCGCAAAGGCAGCAGATCTGGTGAGTCTTTATGAATAGGATTGTTCATTGAGATTCAACCAATAGTTTCCCAACTGGCCAACAGTATCGAGGAATCGATTAAAATCGACGGGCTTGCGAATGTAGCTATTAGCTCCTCGCATATAGGCTTCCTGAACATCTTGCTCTTCCCGCGACGAGGTCAACACCACCACCGGCAACAGACGGGTTCGCTGATCGAGACGCAATCGCTCCAGCACTTCGAGACCGCCAATTTTAGGTAATTTGAGGTCCAGCAACACCATCACCGGCAGTTCCGCTTCGCGGCAATCAGCATAACTGCCGCGACCGAAGAGGTAGTCCAAAGCCTCGGCACCATCGCGGACCACCACCACCGGATTATCAATACGGTTTTTGCGCAACGCCCGCAGAGTCAATACTTCATCATCGGGATTGTCCTCGACAAGCAAGATATTTTTTTTCGTGTTTTTCATTTCATTTATCCATCACAAAGTAAAAAAGAAGGTCGCACCCTTATTCACCTCACCATTAGCCCAAACCTGGCCACCGTGGCGATTAATAATCCGCTGTACCGTAGCCAGACCGATGCCGGTGCCAGGAAATTCGTCGGCCCGATGCAATCGCTGAAAGACCCCGAACAACTTGTCGGCATAGGCCGGATCGAAACCGGCACCATTGTCCCGCACGTAATAGGCGAATTCCGCAGGGGAACCGGCCTCTTCTGGACATACTACTTTTTCGATGCCGAATTCGATCCGGCCCTGTTCGCGCGATCCGGTAAACTTCCAGGCATTATCGAGCAGGTTTTCCAGCACCACCCGCAGCAGCCGGGAATCGCCTTCAGCATTGACACCGGGCTGCACCACGACCTCGACCTTGCGCTGGGGGTCGTTCTGCTGCAGCTCTTGCACCACCAGCTCTGCCAGGCTGCTGAGATCGACGGACTTGCGAATCATCTCACCCCGGGTGATACGAGACAGGTAGAGCAGATCGTCAATGAGCTGGGCCATACGCTGGGACGCGCCTCGCACCCGCCGCAGAAACTCCTGTCCTTCTCCGTCGAGTCGCTCTCCATAATCATCAAGCAGCGCCTGGCTGAATCCATCTATGCTGCGTAGCGGCGCCCGCAGATCGTGAGAAACCGAATAGGCGAAAGCCTCCAGTTCCTGGTTGGCAGCTTTGAGTTGCGCGGTCCGTTGCAGTACCCGTTGTTCGAGCTCCATATTCAGATGGTGTATCTCCTGCTGGGCCTGCTGATGTTCGGTGATTTCCAGATGCAGCCGAGTATTGGTATTCTGCAGGGCCTTGGCCTGCTTTTCCAAATCACCCTGAGCGGTCGCGAGATGTTCGGACATCTGACTAAAAGCCCGGGTCAGGTCGCCGACCTCATCCACCGCCTCCGATTGGGGCAGAGCTTTCTGCCAATCGCCATGACTTATCGCCAAAGCCGCTTCAGAGAGCTGCTGCACCGGAGCGACAGTCGTCCTGGCGAACCAGGCGAATGCCAGCAAGCCGATAGGCAGACCCACCAGAAGAATCAAGACCACTTGATTGAGAAAAGCATTGCGCTCTGCCAGCATCTCGGAGTTGTCCACCGACAGCACCACGGCCCAGTGCCATTCGGGAAACCCGGCATAGTAGAGAAAAACCTTCCGGTTGCCGTGGCCACATTCCTTAAAACCGTGCTCAGACAGAACTATATCATTAAGACAAAGGGTATCAAGGGGCTGTTTTTCCACCAGTTGCGGCAGCAGTTGGTTGGAGTCCGGTTCGCCAAAGATCAGCATACGGCCGGATCGACCATAACGGTAATTTCGATATTTATCCAGGATATCGGTTTGGGCCCTGCGCACATAGCTGTCGACAGAGGCCACACCGCTCTCGGACAGCACCTTATGGGCGCTGCGAATATCTTCCAGGACCTTGACAACCTCCGCCCCCATCAGCTTACGATTCATACTGTAGGCCAGCCGCTCGATGGTAAATACACCGGCAATGCTGATGGCGATGCCGACCACGAGCAGAACGCCAAGGGCAAGCAGATTGAATTTGTATCTGAGTTTCATAAATCTACCGGCCCTCGGGCAAGGGAGCAGCATCCTCTTTGTAAACTTCCTGACCGATGACCTCCGCCGTCTGCAGCAGCGAGACCGGCAGTACGAGACCGGCAGCCTTGGCCATCTTTAGGTTGACCACCAGATGAGCCAGATGGTTGCGGACCACGGGCAGCTCAACAGGGCGCGCGCCGGCGAGAATGCGCAAGGCGGTGGTGGCGGCATACTCTCCCTGTTCCTCTGGAACCTTAGCGATGGTCAATAGATTAAAGGATTGCATCCAGGGCAACACCGTGCCGGTTGGCACAGCGGTATGCGCTGCCACAAAGGCCTCCGCCTTGGCGGCATCCCACCCGGTAATGCCGGAATGGTTTCGGAACAGCAGGAAGTCGACTTCCTGCTGGGCCCGCAGGAAGGCCTCCTTGAATTCGGCAAAAGAGCGCACCAGATAGCACCGCAATTGACCGTCGAAAAACTGTTTGTTGTATTGGTCAGCAATGATCCGCATGGTGTGTACGTCAGCGCCCATGAAACCGGCGCGGTCGCCTTTGGCCAAACGCCGCAGATGCATGACCAGCCCCTCGGCCATTTCGTCTTCGATCATGCCGGTCACGTTGCGGCAGGGGTAACCATAAGTTGCGAGGTCTTCATTCACACCGCAGAATATCACCGGCAGGGCGGTATCTTTGAGGTAAGGCACCACCAGATAACGCTGGGCATGATCATCGGAAGCGATGACCACATCGGGGCGAAATTCCTCGATGATCTTTCTCGCCCGGCGGCCGGCCTGGCGGTGAAAATCCTCTTCGAGATGGCGCTTGGTGTCCATATGGAAAATTTTCAATTCCACGCCGGTGCCGTACAACGCGACGCGAAGCCCCTTTTCAATCCCGGAGCTCCATTCGTAATCGGAGTTGTAGGAATCGACCCAAAGAATCTTTTTGCCCGAGAAAGGACCACGGGCGGGAGAAGCCAATTCACCAGCCTGCGACACGCCACAAAGCAGTATCGTCACCAGGCAGGCCCACAAAATTGTCTTTATCAGGAACGTCTGTCTCACCAATCTGCTGTACATCTTCCAAAGCATAGGCCACCCCTAAAACAAAGCTTTGCTGTCCGTCTAAAAAAATGAAAAAGCACACCTTTAAGTAACCAAAAAGTTGCTGCTTGTTAGAGGTTATAATGAGGAAAAGATGATAACGCTTACAATAAAACATTTTTTTATGATTGCCTAGAAAATACAATCAAAATATCCATTATTGCAATGCCTTAAGTCGCCCCGCCTAATGTTTTGCCCTTGGAACAACATGCCGGCATAACTAAGGCAATAGCGTCCCAAAGATTGAGAAATCCAACCAGTGACCAAGGTCAAAATTATTCTGAACCGGGGCGTAAAGCTGCCGCTACATTCTTCCGCTGAGCTGCTTCCATCCACTGCCGGGTTTGACAAGGCGCCCATCAAAAAGGTATTAGACTCAATAAGCTTTTTCTATCAGGAGAGTTCATGAACTCTCCGGTTTGGTACCTGCCGACTATCGGCAGCGGCACCCTGATTGCCCTGATCGCCATCGGTCATGTCTTTGTCTCCCACTTCGCTGTCGGCGGCGGCCTGTTACTGGCCCTGAGCGAAAACCTGGCCCGCAAACGCAACGATGCCAATCTGCTTTCCTTTAGCAAACGTTTCGCCCGCCTATTCGTCCTGTTGACCCTGGTCTACGGCAGCCTGACGGGGGTCGGCATCTGGTTTGTCATCTCTCTGGTCCAGCCGGGGGGCACCTCTTTACTCATTCATCAATTTGTCTTCGCCTGGGCGGCGGAATGGGTTTTCTTTTTGATCGAGATCGTTGCCATCTCGGTCTATCTCTATTCCTTTGATCGCATGGACCCGACTATTCATAAAATGGTGGCCTGGATTTACTTTGGCTCCGCCTGGTGCAGCCTGTTTATTATCAACGGCATCATTTCCTTCATGCTCACTTCCGGAAACTGGACCAGTGACGGCTCCTTCTGGAGCGCCTTTTTCAATCCCAGTTTCTGGCCGTCTCTGGTCTTTCGCACCCTGCTGGCCGTCATCAATGCCGGCCTTTTTGCCCTGTTGTTTAGCTCTTTCAGCAAAGATCTCAATCTGCGCCGGCATCTGGTTCGTTACTGCAGCCGCCTCATGTTGCCTACCCTGCTCGCCGCCTTGCCAACGGCCTGGTGGTACCTGCGCAGCCTGCCCCTGCCGGCTAGAGACCTGGTTACGGCGGGCTCGCCAACCATCGTCCGAGCCCTGCACGGGGGGGCCATCGGCATTATCCTTGTGGCTTCGGTTCTGCTGTTCAGCCTCTGCTCTCCAATCCGTTATCGCCGTTCTCTGGCCGTTCTTGCTCTGGCCTCGGGATTGCTTTTGATGGGCAGTTTCGAATGGACTCGAGAGGCGGCCAGGCGGCCCTTTATTGTGCAGCAAGCGATGTTTTGCAACGGTGTCGTACCCGCTCAGCTACAGGAGCTTCAACAGCAGGGTTTTCTGTCAAGGGCGCGCCGGAGCCAGGCGCATGAGATCGCCACAGATCCATCAGCGGCGGGGCGTGACCTGTTCAAGTTTCAGTGCTATTCCTGCCATACTCTCGATGGTTTCAATAATGACCTTCGGCAGCGAACCCGCTCTATGGACCAAGTCGCCCTCGCCGGTTACATCGGGAACCTGCATCAGGTTCGCTACTTTATGCCCCCCTTTGCCGGCAACAAAGCAGAACGGCAGGTACTGGCGGCCTTTCTCACCGACGGCCTGTTTCCCACCTTTGAAAGTCCAGCGGACACCCCGCAGGAGATGCCTCCCAACCAGTTGTTATTTGAACAGAACTGCACCCTGTGCCATACCACTGAACTCGTCAAAAACCGCACCGCCGGCTGGTCGAAAACCCGCATTCGCAATGCTCTCGACCACCTGAATCGGCTCCATTCGGCCATGCCCGACTATAAAGGAACGCCAGAGGAAAAAGATCGCCTCGCCGACTATATTCAACAATTGAATCGCTCGGCTGCTCGACAGCCGGCCAAGGGAGTCACTCCATGAATCCACCGACCCCCCTGCCGGACCCAATCCCTGTCGCCTGGGGCTACCTTCTCGCTCTTTTGATGCTGGTCTTTCCTCTACACCTGCTGTTCATGAACTGCCTGCTCGGCACCACGGCAGTAACACTCTACCTGCAGCGCCGCTCCGACGCAGTAGCTACGCAACTGGCGACTGAACTGAGTCGCGCTCTGCCGCTGATCATGGCCTTCGTCGTCAATTCAGGGGTCGCTTCGCTGCTCTTTCTACAGGTTTTGTACGGCCAGTTTTTTTATACCAGTTCGATCCTCATGGGCAGTTACTGACTGGCCATCATCCCTCTGCTGATCGTGGCCTACTATGCCCTTTATTGGGTCGACTTCCGCTACCGGCGTCTTGGCCGGTATCGTTGGCTGCTGCTGTCCGGCGTGTTGTTTGTATTGCTGCTGGTCCCCTTTCTGTTCAGTAACAATATGACCTTGATGCTCCATCCACAGCGTTGGTCGGCCTACTTCGGTCGGGACAACGGAACCCTGCTGAATCTAACGGATCTCAGCCTTTGGCCCCGTTACGCCCATTTTGTTATTGCCGCACTCGCCGTCGGTGGTCTGTTCACCGCCACCCTGGGCCGCTGCTATCGGTCAAGGAATCCTGAACTGGCCACCTATGCCCGGAACCTCGGCATGACCTTATTCAGCCGCCTGACCCTGCTTCAATTACTCATCGGCCCACTGTTTCTATTCAGCCTGCCACAACCGCTACGCTGGCAAATCCTCGGCGGTTCTCCCCTGGCGGCCCTGCTTTTATGTACCCCCCTGGTTCTAATAGCAGCGTTGCTAGTGAATGCTTTTCAGCAACGGGTACTGACCAGCCTGGTCCTACTGATCCCCCTGGTCTGCTGCATGGTCGCGCTGCGAGCATGGCTGCGCAGCGCTTTTCTGCAGCCGCACTTCACCCTTGACCAGTTACCGGTGGCACCCCAATCTTCCCCCTTCCTGGTGTTTGTGGTGGTCCTGTTATTTGGTAGCATTGTGATTAGCTGGCTGCTCTATCAAGCCACAATGGCAGCTCGTCAGGAGCGCTGAAAGACGGCGCCTACCCATAACTGGAAATCTATACGCTGTTGTCAGTCTCGATAGTGAATCAAACAAACGGAAGGCAAGGTTCAGGAAAAGTCGCCGTTCAGGTAAGCGACACAGAAACCCTGTAGAGAACAATCGCTGCAGAGGGGTTTGGTCCGGCAGTATTGTTTGCACTGCTCGACAATGAGGGCGTGATATTCGTTAAACAGATCGCTATTGTGGGGCAGATGGGTCATGAACAACTGACGGATCTGGTCATAGGACTCCTGGCCGCGCAATAGGCCGAGGCGACCAAACAGCCGCCGGGTATAAGCATCCACCACAAAGGAAGACCGACCGCCGGCATAGAGCAGAATGGAATCGGCCGTCTCCGGTCCCACCCCCTTGCAGAGCAACAATTCATCCCTTACTTCAAACAGAGGACCGGCCAGCATGGCGCTCAGATCACCGGCGTGGTGGTTCATGAGATGGGCGGAGAAAAGCTGTAGACGCTCTGCTTTCTGGCGGAAAAATCCGGCTGGACGAATCAGCGCCTCAAGCCGCAGTCGCTCGATTCGTAGCAGGTTGTCGACGGTAAGGGGTACCTCGGCCTTGAGAGCAGCGATGGCCCTTTCGACGTTACGCCAATTGGTGTTCTGGGTCAGAATCGCCCCGACCACCACCTCAAAAGGGCTATCGGCGGGCCACCAATGCAAAGCACCAAAGTGCTCCAGCAGACGGTTAAAGATGTCGTTCAAACATTCAGCCAGCGGTTTCCCCATCGTATCCATTCTTCCCCACAACAAATCAACCATGCAGTCGGGCCCGGGCCAGAACGGCCACCGCCACCTCACCGGCCCCGCCATCGAGCAGGGTGCGACTGCACTCTCGGGCGGTGGCACCGGTAGTCATCACATCGTCAACCAACAAAACCCGCTCGCCTTGTAGCGGCCGACTCAAGGCAAAAGCGCCACGCAGATTACGCCGCCGCTGGGACGCCTTGAGTCCGATCTGGGATGGGGTCGGACGGGTGCGCAGCAACAAGCTGGAGGCCACTGGCACCTGCCAACTGCGCCCCAGAGACTTGGCTAACAGCAGGGCCTGATTGTAGCTGCGCTGACGCAGTCGGTTGATGTACAAAGGGACAGGCAACAACATGTCGGGACGAAAATCGTCGAGCGGTCCCTGCAGTGCCTCCTTCATCAGAGCCGCCAGAGGCCGGTCGAGGTTGAAGTCTCCCTCGTATTTGAATTTATGTACGGCCCGGCGCAAAGTTTCTTCGTAGAGGCCGGCACTTTTGGCCCACAAAAATGTGGCAGGGTACTGCAGGCAGGATTGACAAAGATGGTCACCGCCATCCAGTGCGGCAAAGGGTAGATCGCAGCGCGAACAACGGGGAGAAACTACAGGAACAATGGCCTCAAGGCAGGAAGAACAGAAGACAGCCGGTGTGGACAGGGAATGACGGCAGAGGGAGCAGACGGAAGGGAAACAGAGATCGGCCAGGCCGAGCAGCTCCCGACGCAGAAATTGACAGAGAATCCTTGGGCCGTTGAAGCTCATCGAGATAGCTCCCCGCCACGCCAACGGCGGATCGAGGGATCAGGTCTGCAGCAAGCTGCGACCCGTCATCTCCGGCGGTTGAGCCAAGCCCAGCAATTCGAGCAGGGTCGGCGCGATATCGGCCAACTTACCATGACGAAGCGAACTGTGCTGGCGATCAGGATCGACCAGAATCAGAGGGACAGGGTTGGAGGTATGGGCGGTATGGGGCGAGCCATCCACCGCGCTCATCTGCTCACAGTTGCCGTGATCGGAAGTGATCAGCAGACTGCCGCCAGCAGCCAGAACCGCATCGACCACTTGGCCGACACAACCATCGACTGTTTCCATGGCCTCTACCGCCGCCGCCATAATGCCGGTATGACCGACCATGTCTGGATTGGCAAAGTTAAGGATGATCAGGTCGTAGTGATTTCCGGCCACTCGCTGCAACATCTCTGCAGTAACCTGCGGTGCGCTCATGGCGGGTTTTTGATCGTAGGTAGCCACCTCTTGGGGCGAGGGAATCAGCACCCGTTCTTCACCGGCAAAAGGACTCTCGTTGCCACCGTTAAAAAAGAAGGTGACATGGGCGTACTTTTCCGTTTCAGCGATCCGCAACTGCTGCAAACCTGCTTTGGCCACTACCTCGCCGAGGATGGCAGTGTAACTGGCCGGAGGAAAAGCTACCGGCAGACCAAAGGTTTCGTCGTACTCGGTAAGACAGACGAAACCAGCCAAGCGAGGACTCTTAGGCCGCGCAAAGCCACTAAATGCACATTCGGTGAAGGTCCTGCTGATCTCCCGCGCCCGGTCGGCGCGAAAGTTGAAAAAGATCAGACCGTCGCCGTCATCGACGGTGCTGGAAAAACTTCCATGGTTGATGACGCAGGGCTCGACGAACTCGTCGGTCTGGCCGTCGCCATAGGCTTTTGCGATCGCTGCGGCACTACTGGCAAAGGACTGGCCGTGGCCCTCGGTCATGGCACGATAGGCCCGCTCGACCCTCTCCCAGCGGTTGTCGCGATCCATGGCATAATAACGGCCAGTGACCGTTGCCACGCGGCCGAGGCCGATGGCTGCCAAGCGATCCTCCATCTGGGCCAGATAGCTTTGACCGCTCTTGGGTGGTGTATCGCGGCCATCGAGAAAAGCATGTATGCAGACGTCGGAGACACCCTGTTGTTTGGCCATTTCGACCAGGGCGTAGAGGTGGTTGTTATGGGAGTGCACACCACCGTCGGAGAGCAGTCCCATGAGGTGTAATTTGCGGCCACTGCGCTTAACCTCAGCCATGGCTTCGATCAACACGGGGTTACTGAAAAAATCACCCTGCTTGATAGCCAGACTGATGCGGGTCAGTTCCTGATAAACAACACGGCCAGCACCGATATTGAGATGACCGACCTCCGAATTGCCCATCTGTCCCTCGGGCAGGCCAACGGCGAGGCCCGAAGCGGCGATCTCGGTGGTGGGATAATCGTGGCGCAATCGGTCCAAACGCGGTGTACGGGCCTGGCATGCGGCATTATGATCGCAACTCGGGTTAAGCCCCCAGCCGTCAAGAATCATCAGAACCAACGGGCGACGCACTGCTGACATGTCTATTCCCGTTCTCCATGATGAATTACGCGAACTTCCGGCGCAGGCAGGTTTTTGATCGACGGCACCTCACTTAGATTCAGCCCCCCCCAACAGCCGCACTGCTCGCAGCGCCCCTGCCAGGAGGTTGTGCCCGCGTTGCACTGCTGGCAGACATAAGGGAACCGGAACCGATCATCCCCTCCCAAAACTTTCTGGTATTCTGCCACTGCATCGCTCAGGCGCTGACGACGCATATGGCTTTCAGCCAGCAACAGATGCAGCTGCGGAAAGTCAGCGCCGCTCTTTTCCAGACCGTGAAGTTGCTCCAAAGCCTCGTCGACCATTTCCAGTCGCAGACAGAACTTGCCGTAAAAGAACTGCAGCAACAGATCATCGGGGTGTTGCGCCACCTCCTGCCGATAGTAGTTCAGCAGGGGAGTCGGATTTTCTTCGGCCATGGCCTGTTGCTCCAAGCGCTTGAGAAACACACTGTGGCCAAAGCGCCGATAGCCGGCCTGCCAGGTTGCCGTCGCTTGTTCAGAACGTCCCTTCTGACGGAGCATTTCCCCTAACGAGACCTGGGCGGGCAAAAATTCGGGGGCGTCCTTGGCCAGTTTCTGATAATCCACCAGCGCGTCGTCAAAACGCTCTTCTGTTTCCGCTTGCTGGGCCAACTGATAGCGCAGGCCGTTGAGCAGGGTCTTTTCGGCAGCCTGAGCCTCACCCGCACTCTTTTTCACCAGCCGTTTCTGCACCGCAAGAGCATCGCTCCACTGCTGCTGCGCCAGATAGAGATCGCGCAGGCCAACCTGGCCCTGGTAATTGTCCCCGTCCAGATCGAGCAATTCACGATAACAGTCCGCAGCCTCCTTAGGCTGCTGAGTCTGCCCATAGGTCTCGGCCAGAGCAAAGAGCACCGTCAGGTTCTTGGGAGCGAGCTTGCGGGCACGCTGTAGCAGGCTGATACTTTCTTCTACTTCGCCTTCGATCAATTGCACTTCTGCCAAGGCGCTCAACACCTCGATGCGACTGCCGTCCATGCTCAGAGCCTTCTGCAACAACCGGCGAGCCTTGGTGCTGTCCCCGGAGCGCAGCCGGGCCTGGCCTTCGCGGTACAACTCAGTCACTTCCTGTTCCCGTTTCTCCGAGCGGGTGCGCCGCCAGCCCTTAAGCATGTAGCTGGCCGCCCCGTAAAGATGCAGCAGATAACCGATGGTCAGACCCAGCACAATACAGGCCACCACCACGATCGCCGGAGAGGCGTGTAGCACATGGTCCGGAAAGAAGACGATGGCCATTTCTGCAGGATTAAGTTGCAGAAAATAGACAAAAAACACCATGAACAAGATAAGTAGCAGCAGTAAGGTCATGATGGTCATGGTCTTCCTCCTTGGTCGCCGAGGCGACAAACAGTGCTTCAAAGGTAGATGCTTTTACAAACATTCATGAGATGACTAAGCAAAAATTTCGATCTGCAAGGCGTAGTGGTTTTTCAGGGGTGAAGACATACACAGGGTATGTCGAAGTCCTGAAAAAACGCTGCAACGCAGCAGGTCGGACTTTTTGCAACGCCATCACCGGTTATGGTAGGGCTCATTACGCAAAATGGTAAAGCCCCGATAAAGTTGTTCAAGCAACAGCAGTTGCGCCATTTGATGGGTCAGGGTCAGGGACGAGAGGGACAGCAGCAGATTGGCCCGCTCCTTAACGGCTGGGTCCAAGCCATAGGCGCCGCCGATGGCAAATAGCAGTTCGCCGGTACCCTGCAGCATATGCCGGCCGAGAAACTCGGACAGCTCTTCCGAACCATAATTTCGGCCCCGTTCGTCAAGGGCGACAAGGTAAGCACCGGCCGGCACCCGGGCCAGGATGCGCTCGCCCTCCTGCTGGCGAATCACCTTTGGATCGGCTTTGGATCCGCTCTTGGCCTCTTTTAGCTCATGGCTATTAAAGGCAATGTAGCGCTTAAGGCGACCAGCATATTCGGCCACGCCGTCCCGCAGGAAAGGCTGAGAAAGCTTACCGACGCTGATCAGGCCAATTTTCATGAAGGATCGGCGGACCGCTCCGGTTGCGTCTCCTCGGCAACGGCCACTTCCGCCGCTTCGATCCAGAGGCCGTCCAGGTCGTAATGCTCCCGTACCGATTCCTGAAAGACATGCACCATGACATCGCCATAGTCGATCAACACCCAACGGCCCTCTTTCATGCCCTCGATGGCCAGAGGCATAGTGGCGTGGTCCTTTTTCAGACCGAGATGGATGGAATCGGACACCGCCTGTACCTGACGGTCGGAGCGTCCCGAAACGATAAGCAGGTAGTCGGTCAGGGAGGAAATCTTTCGCACATCGAGCAGACGGACGTCGAAAGCCTTCTTATCCAGAGCATAAGCAGCACAGAGCTGCGCGCGTTCTTGGGATTGCAAAATCTTTATAACCTTTCCCGGCAACGATAAAGATCGTGCCGGCGGATGTAGTCTTCCACAACAGCGGGGACTAAATAACGGATCGAGCCCTGTTCAGCGACTTGCCGGCGAATCCGGGTCGAGGAGATATCAAGGAAAGTCTCCTTCAGTAAAACCACCCTATTGCCACTGCAATGCCGCAAAGTATTTGACGGGTCATCGTAACAGAACTGCCCCCGTATGACAACGGGCAGCAGCGCCAGCGGATCGTCTCCGGCATGGCCAGGACGGGCGGCCACCACCAGATTGGTCAGCTCGAAGAGGCGGGAGTAATCCTTCCAGGTGTCGATGGCCCGGTAGGAGTCCATACCTATAATAAAGTAGAATTCGTCGTCTGGAAACTGACGATGCAAAATTTCCATGGTGGCAACGGAATAACTCTTGCCCGGGCGCTGCGCTTCGAGATCGCAGGCCGAAAAAGAAGGGTTGTCAGCCACTGCCGCCGCCACCATGGCATAGCGGTGGGCAAAAGAAATATCGGCGGCAAGGGGCTTATGGGGTGGGGTCGCCGCCGGCATGAACAGCACCCGGTCGAGCCCGCAGGCCAGGCGCACTTCCTCAGCGATCCGCAAATGAGCCAGATGAATGGGATTGAAGGTCCCACCGAGAATACCAGTCTTCATCGTTGCCGGCCCCTTCCCCTTGGCACCAAACTAGGGCCGAACCTGGCCGTCGCCAAGTACCACAAACTTGCGAGTGGTCAGATCCTCCAGACCCATGGGGCCGAAGGAGTGGAGCTTAGTGGTGGAGATACCGATCTCCGCCCCAAGACCGAACTGGTTGCCGTCGGAAAAACGGGACGAGGCGTTAACCATGACCACACTGCTGTTGACCTCCCGCACGAAACGCTGAGAATTGCGGTAATCGTTGGTAACGATAACTTCAGTATGCAGCGAACAGTACTGGCGGATATGTTCGATAGCCTCGTCGATATCTTCGACCACCCTGACCGCCAGGATCAGGTCGAGATATTCGGCGGCCCAGTCCTCTTCCGTAGCCGGAATCACCTCGGGGGCGAATTCCCGAGTAACGGAGCAACCGCGCAACTCGACGCCCTTGCCCTTAAGGGTGGCAACGATGCGCGGCACGAAAGTCTCAGCGATATCCTTGTGAATCAGCAGAGTCTCCATAGAATTACAGACTCCGGGCCGCTGGACCTTGGCGTTGACGCAGATGCGCTCGGCCATCTCGTAGTCGGCGCTAGCATCGATAAAGGTATGACAGACCCCTTTATAATGCTTGATGACGGGAATCCGGGAATTTTCGCTGACAAAGCGAATCAGCCCTTCACCACCCCGGGGAATGATCAGGTCGATATATTCTTCCAGCTTCAGCAGTTCGGTGATCGCGCTGCGATCGGTGGTAGTCACCACCTGCAGGGCACCGGCAGGCAGGCCCATGGCCAGCAGTTCCTTTTTCAGTACGGCGCCGATAGCGACATTGGAATCGATGGCTTCGGAGCCGCCGCGCAGCACCACCACGTTGCCGCTCTTCAGGCACAGGCCAGCAGCATCGGCGGTGACGTTGGGACGAGATTCGTAGACGATGCCGATCACTCCCAGAGGGATACGCATGCGACCGACCTGGATACCGTTTGGCCGCCGCCGCATATCGCTGATCTCACCGACCGGGTCTGGCAGTTCGGCCACCTCGCGCAAGCCATCGGCCATGCCGGTGATGCGTGCGTCGTTGAGCATTAATCGATCGATCATAGCGGCGGACAGGCCCTTTTGCCGAGCCCGCTCAAGATCCTTTTCGTTGGCTTCGACAAGGGCGGGAGCGGCCTGCTCCAAAGCATCGGCCATGCGCCGCAGCATATCGTTCTTGGCCGTGGCCGACAGGTTGGCCATGATCCGCGTTGCCCGTTGCGCTTCTTGCGCCAACGCCAGCATCTGTTCCTTAATCGTCATCGATCACTCCTCGCAAATAACGGCCCGTTTCCCGGCCTGCTTTTTCAATACCAGATTGTCCCGATGAACCACCTCTGCACCATACTGGTAGCCGAGCAGTCCTTCGATATCCTGAGAATTATGTCCCTGAATGCGTACCAGTTCCGCCTGAGCATAACTGATGATGCCCCGGGCGAACTCGCGCCCCGCCGCATCGCAGAGTCGCACCGCGTCGCCACGCTCGAAGCTGCCTTCGACCTCGATGATCCCCGAAGGCAGCAGGCTCTTGCCCTTGTCCACCAACGCCTGGCGAGCCCCTTCGTCGACCAACAATCGGCCGCGAGGCTTCTTGGTAAAAGCGATCCAGTGTTTACGGGCAGTGAGACGGTCGACCGCGGGCAGAAACCAGCTGCCCAGCTCCTCGCCAGCAAACAGCGCCTGCAGCACTCGCGGCTGACGGCCGTTGATGATGACCGTACTGACACCGTAAAGGGAGGCTAGCTTGGCCGCTTCGATCTTGGTCGCCATGCCGCCGGTGCCGACATCACTGCCTGCGCCGCCCGCCATCGCCTCGATCTCCGGCGTAATATGTTCAACCTTGGCGATCAGCCTGGCCTGGGGATTGGTTCGCGGGTTACTATTGTATAAGCCGTCGACATCGGACAGAATCACCAGCAGATCGGCTTCGGCCAGGTTGGTTACCAGGGCCGACAAATGATCGTTGTCACCGAAACGGATTTCGTCCACCACCACCGTATCGTTCTCGTTGATGATGGGGATAATGCCGAAGTCGAGCAGCGTCATGAGGGTATTGCGGGCATTGAGAAAACGTCGCCGGTTGGCCAGGTCATCCCGGGTCAGCAGAATCTGCGCAACCCGCCGATCACTGACCCGAAAAGCGTCTTTATAAAAGCGCATCAGCCGGCTCTGGCCGATGGCCGCCGCCGCCTGTTTGAGAGGAATGGTGGGCGGCCGGCCGACGATGCCGAGATCGCCTTTGCCCGTGGCTACCGCGCCGGAAGAAACCAGCAGAACCTCGTAGCCCTGCTTGATCAACTCGCAGATATCGGCAACCAGCGCATCGATAATGGCAGGATCGACCCCGTCGTTGCCGACCAGCACACCGCTGCCGACCTTGATGACGACCCGTTTAACTTGCGCCAGAAGCTCTTTACGCATGCCCGATTCCTCTCCGCAAACCGGTATAATTCCTGAAAATTTTGGTTCGAATTTTACTCGCGGCACCGCCTGCCTGTCAAGACGGACCGAACTCGTCGTATTCCTCGCCGGAACGCAGCCGCGACAGTTCCTTTGCGACAAGAGCCACCAATCCTTCTAGACCGTCCCCGGTTACCGCCGAAACCAGCAGGGTTTTGAATCCCCGCTCGGAAAAGATCGCCGCGATGGCATCGGCCTGCTCACGCACCTCCGTCACATCGGACTTGCTCAACACTACAATCTGCGGTTTTTCCAGCAGCTTCGGATTATGCCG
>LGVF01171846.1_pt1 | contig 29941 bp, 40 predicted proteins | sample 469901 | NCBI WGS metagenome assembly LGVF01 (sample SAMN03893561, study PRJNA290197) | marine sediment metagenome | material: sediment; isolation source: combined push core samples #3730, #5133, and #5579 collected at Hydrate Ridge | place: Pacific Ocean: Hydrate Ridge
AGTGGCTGTACCGATGTATTACTTGAGTCTGAAAGTACTGAACTTGAAAGTCCAACATATAAATGGTATAAAGATGGTGTCGAAATTGTAGAAGCTACGGCTATTTCATATACTGCAACTGAATCGTCAGCTTATTATTTAGAGGTATTTAACTCAGGGAAGTGTTCTAGTATTTCTCCTTCAGTTGACGTACATATCGATAACTTAAGTGCTGAAATTGATCAAACAGGTATTACTGAAGAATGTGTTGGTCATAATATTATATTAAAAGCAATTGAAACTAATCCTAATTATATATATACATGGATAGTTGATGGTGTAGATATTGCAAATAGTAATAACCCTACATATACTGTTGTAGCTGATGTTGCTAAAATTCAAACTTATACATTGCGTGTAAAAAGTAATGAGTCTAATTGTGAAAAAACATCTTTAACACCTATAGATGTAGAAATAAAAGCGGCTCCAGTTGCTAATATACTTTTTAAGGAAGGATTAAATAAAGGATGCTTTGGTGATATTGTTACTTTAATGTCTGGTGGCACTATAGATTTAGCTTATACTTATGTGTGGTCTAAAAATGGAGTTCCTATTGATGGCGCTAATGGATTGGAGCTAGAAGTTGCTATTACAGAAGATGTTGATGTAAAATATAGTTTAAGTATAGCCTACAGTTCTTGTTATGATACTTCCGATGAAGTTTCAGTTCATAAAGTTAAAACTCCTGAATCTATTATAGATCCATCCGACGAACAAATTGTGTGTGATGATGCAACTGTAATATTAACCGCAAGTAGTATAAATTTAGAAAATCCAAAATATCAATGGTATAAGGATGGTGCTCCTCAAATGGGGCATACAGCTAGTACATATAAAGTTATTGAAACTGGTTATTATTCATTGTTGACAATTAATGATGGTTTGTGTGATAATGCATCTGATCCAGTACATGTTATTATTACTCCAACTGCAATTGCGAAAATTACTCCAAATACTGATCAAGAAGTTTGTGAGGAAGTTACATTGAAATCTATTAGTGAAAATGTAGATGGGAATAATCCACAATATCAGTGGTATCATAATGATGCGGCTATACCTAACGCTACTGGTACATCATTAGTAGCAACTGTTGTAGGTGATTATTACTTAGAAGTGTTTAATCACGGTATATGTGGTACTAAATCAGGAGTAGTTAATGTAACTCTTACTAAATTTGAACATCAAATAGATAGTGATCCTTTAATCGTTGAATGTAATGGTCATGATGTTAGATTAGAGTCGATTAATAAAGATGTTGGATATACTTTTCACTGGTTTAAACAGGGTGAACCTTTTGCTTTAAAGAGTGGACCTGAATATTGGTTTGATGTTATAGGTTCAGTTAGTAATAGTGGCTTTTATTTCCTTAAAGTTGTTAAGGATGGAGCTGATTGTGATAAAGATTCAGAATTAGTAGAAGTTAGAATAAAGCCTGAACCAGAGTCTAAAATTAATCTAGGCACAGGAACTAACTGTGAGGGTAAGGCTATTGGTATAGCGGCTACAATTTCAGATGCCGATTATGATTACTCATGGTATTTTAATGGAGTTCTGTTGACAGAAGCCGACGAAGTAAGTAGCGGAGGAAATTATCACGATGTTCATACATCACCTTTAGTAGTAAATATGTATAAGGAAACAGAAGGTGAATATCAAGTTAAAGTTTCTGTTGGTAATTGTGATGCAGGGTTATCAAATAAAGCAGTTTTGATTATGGATGATATTGAACCTGAAATTGATTCTTATCCTAGTGAAGTTTTATGTCCAGATGGATCAATAACCCTTACAGCAACTGCCATAGGTAGCGGTTTTGATTTTGCATGGTATAAAGATGGAGAAGTTATAGCTGATGCAAATTCTAATACATATCTAGCAACTGAAATAGGTATCTATAAGGCTCAAGTTACTTCGGCTGACAATGGATGTACTCAAACTACAGATGAAATTGAAATAATCCCATCTACTGCAGTAATGGGAGTAGAAGAAGATATTATTGAAGTTGATTTTGGTCAGACAGCAACTTTTAAAGCTTTCGGCGGGTTTAGATACGAATGGTATTACGACGGTGAGCTAGTTCAAGATGGTGGAGATACATTTGACGTACTAGTTGAAGAAAATACTATGTACCAGGTCAAGATCATTAGTGAGTTTTTCTGTGAAGAGCTAATAGAATTACAAGTTATTATTGAAGAACTTACATCTCACAATGTTCAAAATTTAATTACACCAAATGGTGATGGTAAAAATGATGTTTGGGTACTTCCAAATGGAATTTCATTCGCTAGTGATGTAGAAGTTACCGTACTGAATAGACAAGGATTAATAATATTCCAGACCTTTAATTATCAAAACAATTGGGGAGGAACATTAAATGGAAGTTTACTTCCAGGTGCTGCATATTATTATGTAATAAAAAGGAATGGGAAGGATCCAATTATGGGATCAATAACTATATTTAGATAAACAATCACAATATTTGATTATAGCAATTAATGACTGTTGTAAAGCAGATTGAAAACAACCTTATTATGAAGAAAATTTTACAAAAAAGTATATATGTTTTAGCTCTGCTATTAGCGTTTTCTCAGTATGCAGAAGCACAGCAATTACCTATATATAATCAGTTTAAGTTTAATCAGTTCGTTTATAATCCTGCTTTATCAGGGGTTGGTATCGAGGTGCCTGTGCTTACAATGGTTCATCGTAATCAATGGAATAGTGTTGATGGAGCTCCAGAAACTTCGTTAGTTTCGTTTAATGGTGTAGAAAGTGATAAAAAGGTTGGTTATGCAGCTTATTTATACCATGATAAAACAGGTGTTTTAACAACAACATCATTTTATGGAAACTACTCTTTTAGGTTTACTATTGTTGATAACTTTGATATATCATTAGGCTTAAGTGCTGGTGTGATTAATAAAGGAATTGATAAATCAGAACTTAATCTTACTGATCCTGATGAAATTATTTACGATGCTAATCTTGCTGGAAGAACTATTTTTGATTTCAATGCAGGGATAAACTTCTCACTTTGGGGACTTGATTTAGGACTTGCTGCTCCACAATTATTTGCTCAGCCTATAGATTATGCCGAAGCATCGCCTGATACAATTGTTTCAACTTTGGTTAGACATTATGTCGGATCAATGCGCTATTCATTTAATTTCGAAATGCAGTCTTTAGGAAGATTTGGAAAAGGAATGAGTGTTGTTCCTCAAGTAATAGCTAGAATGGCTCCAGATGTTCCTGTTCAGTATGATGCCCATTTGATGTTAGATATGCGAAATCTGGGATGGATAGGTGGTGGATATAGATCAGATATGGGTGCAATTGCAAATGTTGGTGTTAATTTATCTGAAGATCTAGCTGTAGGTTATGCTTATGAGTTTAATAGTTCAAATGTTTCACAGCAATTAGGCTCTACCCATGAATTATCTTTAATTTATAAATTTGGTTCATCAAAACGTTTAGTTGATAAAGTTCAAATGGAACTTGATCAAGTAAAAAAGGAAGAGGTTGAGTTGATGTACGAAATGGAGCAACGAGAAAACCGTAGACAGGATTCAATTTCTGAAGCTATTCGTAGTGATATTGTAATTAATGCGAATGATATATTGAATATGGAGGAAGTTCTTGCTAGCTTTGGTGATGAAGAATTTCTAGAAGAGGACGATTTGTCAACAACGGCAAGTAATGTAGTAGCGGGTAGTAAAGGTTTTTATGTAGTATCAGGAGTTTTTGCATATAGAATCAATGCCGAAGAACTAAATAATAAACTTGCTGCAGAAGGTTATGATGTCGAATATTTCTTTAATAAAGCTAATAGGTTCTACTATGTTTTCTTAAGGAAATATAAAACATATAGAATGGCTCTTAGGATGAGAAATAACAATATTAATGGAACTTATTTTGATGACCTTTGGGTTAAGGAAGTGAAATAAATTTATAAACATCCTTATAGGTTGTTTTAAAGTGAGCAATGTGATTAGAGTTTTTTGTTAGAAAACTTTGATTAGGTTGCTCATTTTCATTTATTCTTCTTTTTGATTAGTAAAATAGGTCTTAATTAAGTGGGGTAAAGATTTGTATATTAGCTGAGTCTATGAGTTTCTTGTAAGCTGAAATTAGAAGCTAATAATTAATTTTTTAATGAAATTTATAATGCTAAAGCGATATAAACCAACAATATTATTCCTGTTAAAGTTCGTATTGATAAATGCTGTTCTTACTCAGTTATATTCATATTATCTAGAATCATTCCCTTTAACTGATTCATTTACTTATGAAGTAGCTGTAGAAAGCTCTAATTTCGCAAAAGTATTAGGGTTCGATAGTTATATTGTTCAGGATGAATACGAAGCTTCTGTTCAGTTTTTTTTAGATGATGTTTTCAGGGTAAAAATTGTTGAAGGTTGTAATGGAATCGCTGTAATGATATTATTCCTCTCTTTTATTATTGCGTTTGGAGGCAGACTTATTGATATATTGTTATTTATCCCAGTTGGAATATTACTAATTCATTTGTCTAATATTGTTCGGATCACATTGTTAGTTTACATTTATGTTTATAACTATGATTATGCGAACTTCTTTCACGATTATGTTTTCCCATCAATAATTTATGGAATGGTATTTATTCTTTGGGTAATTTGGGTGAATTATTTTGCTTTTATCTCAAAGGATAATAAAAGTAGTGTCTAATCTTTTTGCAGAAAAGATAAATTTTAATGCTTGATTTTTTATCCGAAAGATACTCTGTCTTGTGCTCCTAGTGAATTAATTTATAATTAATATCCTCTGTAGTAAGAAGGGGCCCAGTAATTATTTCTATTATCTCTTTGTCTGGCCATTTCTTCTTGTATCCTAATTATTTCTTTTTCATCAAAAACTTTTCCTTTTCTCCAGTGTTCAACCGCTTTTTTCCAAATTTCTTTCTTTCTATCATCTCTCAATAGTATAAAATCATTGCTTGTAAGCGGGTTGCTTATTTTTCTAAATGAAAACTCAAAATCTAATATTGGGTTGTCAATACCATAAACCCATTTCTCTTCTTTTGGACTTTTATATATATTTGAAGGAGGTCCAAAAATAGTGTATACCAAGCCTCTATCAGTTCTCCATCCCTCTTTGTATGATGTGAAATAAACATTGGCAAATTGTACTCTTTTGTAGTATGTTGTAAGCTGTTTTTCGGTTTTTGGTAAGTCATTAGACATTGAAGCCCATATTTTTTCAGTTTCAAGTTTAGAAGCAGTAGTCCCTATAGATAATTCATTAAATTCATCATCAGATGTTATGTATCGCATTGGGGGTGCCATGTTGCTTCTTTGTGATACTAAAGGGAAACCTTCATAGAAATTTAAAATAGTTAGGCCTATTGTTTTACTAGTGTCGTTTTGAACAAAGTATATTCCAGCCTTATCTAGCGTGATGTATTCATCAGAGTTAATTGTGTATGTTGTATCTCTTGTTACCTTAGCTCTTGGAGTATTCCTTTCTACATATATTGGTATAGGATAGTCTGATATTGGTAGATATCTTGTTATGATAAATGTTGATGCCTTAATCCTTTCTGAAGAAATCTTTACTTTAGTGCTAGAGTCTACGTAATCAAGAAACATTACACTATTTATTGAGTCAGTAATAATGAAATTCTCTTTTGAACCTTTATTTTTTTTGTCAATTGTCAGCAAGTCTTGAAATTGATGTTTCCTAAGTTTGTCATCTAACACTATGTTTGCATAATAAAAGCTGCCATCAGGTATGTTAACGTCAAAATATCCAATAATTGCATTGTCAGGTATTTTTTTTTCTATACGTTCTATTTTAACAACGCCTCTTTCAATAGTCCTATTTGTGCTATTTTCAGGTTTAATTATCTGATATTCAATTTCTGCTGAAGCCTCAAATTCAAGAGTTTTCGGATTTCTTACATATAAAATATCTCCTGGAGGTATAATAAAATAAAACCTTGTTACTTCATCAGATATATGATAAGTCCTATATGCAGGATTCCACATTTGTTCCTCATCTTCGTATGTTGATGCTCCTGCTAGATACCCTTTACTTGGACCACAAGAAATGCTTGTAATAAATAATACAACTATTATATATATATGAGTACGTATTGTAGATATATGAAGCATCGAATATTAGTTTAGGAAAAGCTAAAGTAATTTTTTTCCTTTAAAGCTCAAAGAAGAGAGTTTGTTTTAAACAGTATGAGTTTAGGCAATCTTTTTATGAATATTGTTTTCTTGATTTTTTAATTCTTCATTTTCTTTTTCTAGAATAGATATTCTTTTAAGCATTTTTCTATACTTAATTATGAAGTTTACAATTATATATACTTTAAAAATAATTAGTAATGCTGTGATTATATGTTTAGGTTCCATTTGTTATTTAGATTTAACCACAAATATAGTACTTAATAGTGTTATACTATTGATAGAATATAATAAAATTGGGTTGATAATTAAGATGTTCAATATTTTATTTTTGTTCAATATTTTTATATGATTTATTGAATAAAAAAAGTGTGTAAATAGCCTTGAAAATAAATCAGTTACGGGTTTGTCACCTAATAAAATATCACTACATTTGCAAACCGAAAAAGAACCGTTTAATCGTAAGCGGTTATTTTTTAGGGATTTAAATATTAAATAATTATTAATCAATTTAAACTAATATGCCAACTATACAGCAATTAGTAAGAAAAGGAAGAGTGTCGTTGACTAAGAAGTCTAAATCGGCTGCGCTTGATTCTTGTCCTCAACGTAGAGGGGTTTGTACACGTGTGTACACTACTACGCCTAAAAAACCAAACTCAGCAATGCGTAAAGTTGCAAGGGTAAGGTTAACTAACGGTAAAGAAGTGAACGCGTACATCCCAGGTGAGGGACATAATCTTCAAGAGCACTCGATAGTATTAGTTAGAGGCGGGAGAGTTAAAGATTTACCAGGTGTAAGATATCACATCGTTCGTGGAGCATTAGATACTGCGGGTGTTGAAGGTAGAACTCAACGTCGTTCTAAGTACGGAACTAAACGTCCTAAGAAGTAAATTACACCTTATTAAGGTAAATTTTTAAACTTATTTGTTAAAATGAGAAAGAATAGAGCTAAAAAGAGACTGATTTTACCAGATCCAAAGTTCAACGATGCGTTAGTTACTCGTTTCGTTAACATGTTGATGCTAGATGGTAAAAAAAGTGTAGCGTTCAAATTATTCTATGATGCATTAGAGATAGTTGACGCTAAAAAACAAGATGAAGACAAAACTTCAGTAGAGGTTTGGAAAGACGCTTTGTCTAATGTAATGCCACACGTTGAGGTTCGTAGCCGTCGTGTTGGTGGTGCTACATTCCAAATACCAATGCAGATCCGTCCAGATCGTAAAGTATCATTAGCTATGAAGTGGATGATTTCATATACTCGTAAGAGAAATGATAAGTCGTTCGCACAAAAATTAGCTGCTGAAATTCTTGCTGCTGCCAAAGAAGAAGGTGCTGCAGTTAAGAAAAAGACTGATACGCACAAAATGGCAGAAGCTAACAAAGCATTCTCTCACTTCAGATTTTAATTCCTATTACAATGGCTAAAAGAGATTTAAAATATACTCGTAACCTTGGTATCATGGCACACATTGATGCTGGGAAAACGACGACAACTGAACGTGTATTGTACTATACAGGTTTAAGTCATAAGATAGGTGAGGTGCATGATGGTGCTGCTACTATGGACTGGATGGAGCAGGAGCAAGAAAGAGGTATTACAATTACTTCAGCTGCTACTACTGTATTCTGGCAATATCCTACTGTTCAAGGTGAAGCTATTAAAGGTGAAACTAAAGAGTATAAGATAAATATTATCGATACTCCAGGACACGTTGATTTTACTGTTGAAGTTGAGCGTTCTCTACGTGTACTTGATGGTGCTGTTGCATTATTTTGTGCTGTAGGTGGTGTTGAGCCTCAATCAGAAACTGTTTGGCGTCAAGCTGACAAGTACAATGTTCCTCGTATTGGATTTGTAAATAAAATGGACCGTTCTGGTGCTGACTTCTTTAATGTTGTTGCACAAGTAAAAGAGCGTCTAGGAGCTAATCCTGTGCCATTACAAGTTCCTATTGGAGCAGAAGAAGACTTTAAAGGAGTTGTTGATCTTATCGACATGAAAGCTATCATTTGGAATGAAGACGATATGGGTAAAACATATCAAGAAGTTGACATTCCAGAAGATCTTAAAGAAGATGTAGAGACTTGGAGAAATCACCTTATCGAATCGGTTGCTGAAACAAACGATGAGTTAATGGAGAAATTCTTCGAAGATCCAGATTCAATTACTCGCGAAGAATTAATGGATGCTATTCGTGTAGCTACATTAAATATGACTATTACGCCAATGATGGCCGGTTCTGCCTTTAAAAACAAAGGAGTTCAGACTGTGCTTGATGCTGTAATGGCCTACCTTCCTTCACCTGCTGACTCAGAAGGTATTGAAGGTGTAAACCCTGATACAGAAGAAACTGAAATACGTTTACCAGATCCTGAGGCTGCGTTCTCAGCACTTGCATTTAAAATTGCAACTGATCCTTTCGTAGGTCGTTTATGTTTCTTCCGTGTTTATTCAGGTACTTTACCTGCAGGTTCTTATGTTAAGAATCAGCGTACTGGTAAAAAAGAACGTATTTCTCGTATTTTCCAAATGCACTCTAATAAACAGAATTCTATTCCAGAAATAGAAGCTGGTGATATTGGAGCTGGAGTTGGATTTAAAGATATCCGTACAGGAGATTCTTTAACGGACTTGAAAAATCCTATTGTTCTTGAATCAATGTCTTTCCCTGATCCTGTTATTGGTATTTCAGTTGAGCCTAAAACTCAATCGGATGTTGATAAAATGGGAGTTGCACTAGGAAAGCTATCTGAAGAGGATCCTACTTTTACAGTTAAATCTAACGAACAAACAGGTCAGACAATTATTTCTGGAATGGGTGAGTTGCACCTTGAGATTCTTATTGATCGTATGAGACGTGAGTTTAACGTAGAGCTTAATCAAGGTCAACCACAAGTTGAATACCGTGAGTCAATTACCAAAGAAGTTCAACACAGAGAGGTTTATAAAAAGCAATCTGGTGGACGTGGTAAATTTGCTGATATTGTATTTACTATCGGACCTGCAGATGAAGGCAAAGAAGAATTCCAATTTGTATCTAAAATTAAAGGTGGTAACGTTCCTAAGGAATTTGTTCCATCTATTGAGAAAGGATTCAAAGCTGCAATGCAGAATGGAACACTTGCCGGATTTGAAGTTGTTGGAATGAAAATAACTTTACTTGATGGATCTTTCCACCCTGTGGATTCAGATGCACTATCATTTGAGTTAGCTGCAAAATTAGGTTTCAAAGCTGCTGCTAAAGCTGCTGGCCCTAAAATTCTTGAGCCACTAATGAAATTAGAGGTTGTTACTCCAGAAGAAAACATGGGTGATGTTGTTGGTGATCTTAACCGTCGTCGTGGACAAGTTAACGGTATGGATGCTAAAAACGGAGCGCAAATTATCAAGGCTGATGTTCCTTTATCTGAGATGTTCGGTTACGTTACATCTTTGAGAACATTATCATCTGGTCGTGCTACATCTTCAATGGAATTCTCTCATTATTCAGAGACTCCATCAAATGTACAGGAAGCAGTTATTGCTGAAGTTAAAGGATAATCATTTTAAGATTTAGGAAAATGAGTCAAAAAATTAGAATTAAATTAAAATCTTACGATCACATGTTAGTTGATAAGTCAACTGAAAAGATCGTAAAAGCTGTAAAAGCAACAGGAGCTGTAGTTGTTGGACCAATTCCACTTCCTACAAACAAAAAAATCTTCACGGTTCTTCGTTCACCTCACGTGAACAAGAAATCTAGAGAGCAATTTCAATTAAGTGCTTTTAAACGTCTTTTAGACATTTATAGCTCTTCTTCAAAGACAATTGATGCTTTGATGAAATTGGAATTACCTTCAGGTGTTGAAGTAGAGATTAAAGTATAATCTTAGTGGCAATACCACACCTAAAGTCGAATAGTTAACATTTAATTATTTGGTTTATCAGTTGCCGTGCAAAGATTATTTATTTAATTGTGATTTTTGCATGGTAACTATTTAAAGTGTGGCAACCATATTTATTAATAATAAATTCAAAATTCCAAAATGTCTGGATTAATTGGAAAAAAAGTTGGGATGACTAGCATCTACAATGAAGCGGGAAAATCGCTTCCTTGTACAGTGATCGAATGCGGTCCTTGTGTTGTTACCCAAGTCAGAACCGAAGAGGTTGACGGATATATATCTGTTCAGCTTGGTTTCGATGACGCTAAAGAAAAGAACACTAGCAAGGCATTGCTAGGGCACTTTAAAAAAGCGGGTGTTTCTCCAAAAAGAAAACTTGTTGAGTTTGCAGGTTTTAAAGGTGAAGTTAAGCTTGGTGATGCTATCACTGTTGAGCACTTCACAGAAGGAGAGTTTGTTGATGTAACTGGTACTTCTAAAGGTAAAGGTTTCCAGGGTGTTGTAAAACGTCATGGATTTAGAGGTGTAGGTGATGCAACACACGGACAACACAACCGTTTAAGAGCACCGGGTTCTATCGGAGCAGCATCTTACCCTGCACGTGTATTCAAAGGAATGCGTATGGCAGGTCACATGGGAAGTGAGCAGGTAACTGTAGAGAACTTACAAGTTCTTAAAGTTGATGCTGACAAAAATCTATTAGTTGTTAAAGGATCTGTACCAGGACCTAAGAACGCTTACTTAATCATAAGAAAGTAATGGAAGTAGCAGTATTAGACATAAACGGAAAAGAAACTGGTAGAAAAGTTGAGCTATCGGATTCTATCTTCGCTGTAGAGCCTCACACTCACGCTATTTACCTAGATGTTAAGCAATATCTTGCTAATCAACGTCAAGGTACACATAAAGCAAAAGAAAGAGCTGAAATTACAGGAAGTACTCGTAAGATCAAAAAACAAAAAGGAACAGGTACAGCTCGTGCGGGTAGTATCAAGTCACCATTGTTTAGAGGTGGAGGTCGTGTATTCGGTCCTCGCCCTAGAAGCTACTCTTTCAAGTTGAATAAAGGACTTAAGAGATTAGCCCGTCGTTCAGCTTTAAGTGTTAAAGTTGCCGAAAATCAACTTTTTGTAGTTGAAGATTTCAAATTCGAAACTCCTAAAACAAAGAATTTTACTAGTGTTTTAAAGGCTTTTGGGCTTGAGAACAAAAAATCTCTTATCGTGTTAGGTGAGCCAAATAAAAATGTATATTTGTCAGCCCGAAATTTGAAAGGGACAAACGTTGTGAATTTCAATGAATTAAGTACTTATTCAATTATGAATAATAAAGGTATACTTCTTAGCGAAGGTTCAGTGAAAGAAATTGAGAATATTTTAAGTAAATAGGCATGGGGATTATCATTAGACCAATCATTACAGAAAAGATGACTGCTGATAGCGAAAAATTCAATCGTTATGGCTTCATCGTTGACCCAAAGGCTAACAAGATAGAGATAGCTAAGGCAGTTAAAGAAATGTATGGGGTTAGTGTTGAGAGAGTTAACACTATGAACTATGCCGGGAAAAAGAAGAGTCGTTACACTAAAGCCGGAGTAATCAGTGGAAAAACTAAAGCTTATAAAAAAGCAGTAGTTGTAGTAGCTGAAGGCGAGAGTATTGATTTCTATAACAATATCTAAGAAGGATGTCAGTTAGAAAATTAAAACCAATCACACCAGGACAACGTTTCAAAGTAGTTAGTGACTTTGATATGTTAACGAAGGGTAATGCTCCCGAGAAAGCATTAGTAAAAGGTAAAAAGAGATCTGGTGGTCGTAACAATACAGGCCGTATGACTATGCGCTACATTGGTGGTGGTCATAAGAAGCTTTATAGAGAAATTGATTTCAAAAGAAACAAATTCGATATTCCAGCTACTGTTAAGTCTATTGAGTACGATCCAAACCGTACAGCATTTATCGCATTATTGTGGTATGCTGATGGGGCGAAAAGTTATATTGTTGCACCAGCTGGTCTAGAAGTAGGGCAGGTAATAGTTTCAGGAGAGAAAGTTTCTCCAGAAATTGGAAATGCAATGAAACTGGCTAATATTCCTTTAGGTACAATTATTTCTGGAATAGAGATGCGTCCTGGACAAGGTGCTGTTATTGCACGTAGTGCAGGTACTTTTGCTCAGTTAGTTGCTCGTGAAGGAAAGTATGCAACTGTTAAGATGCCTTCTGGCGAAACTAGAATGATTCTTGTTGAATGTATGGCGGCTATCGGAGTTGTATCAAACTCAGATAACCAATTGCTAGTTTCAGGAAAAGCTGGTAGAAGCCGTTGGTTAGGACGTCGTCCTAGAACTAGACCAGTAGCGATGAACCCTGTCGATCACCCAATGGGTGGTGGTGAAGGTCGTGCTTCAGGAGGTCACCCACGTTCTAGAAACGGTATACCTGCTAAAGGATTCAAGACTAGATCTAAGAAAAAGGCTAGTAATAAGTATATTATTGAAAGAAGAAAGAAATAATAGATTATGGCTCGTTCATTAAAAAAAGGACCATTTGTTCACTTCAAGCTTGACAAGAAAGTTCAGGCTAATGTTGAATCAGGAAACAAAAGCGTAATTAAGACTTGGTCTCGCGCTTCAATGATAACTCCTGATTTTGTAGGGCAAACAATTGCTGTACACAACGGAAAACAATTTATTCCAGTGTACGTTACAGAGAACATGGTAGGTCATAAATTAGGCGAATTTGCACCGACACGTACATATCGTGGTCACGGAGGCGCAAAGAATAAAGGTAAAAGATAATAAAGGATTATCATGGGAGTTCGTAAAAAACAAAGAGCTGAGGCGATAAAAGCTGAGAAGAAATCAGTTGCATTTGCGAAGCTAAATAACGTACCAACTTCTCCTCGTAAGATGAGATTGGTAGCAGATTTAGTTCGTGGAGTTGAAGTAGATAAAGCTCTTCAAATTCTGAAATTTAACACAAAAGAAGCTTCTGGAAGATTAGAAAAACTTCTTTTGTCTGCAATTGCAAACTGGCAGGCTAAAAACGAAGACGCTAGTATAGAAGATAGCCAACTGTTCGTGAAAGAAATTTTTGTTGATAGTGCGCGTATGTTGAAAAGACTACGTCCAGCTCCACAAGGGCGTGCACATAGAATCAGAAAACGTTCTAACCACGTAACATTGGTAATTGGAAGTAACCAGAATACTGAAAGTAATTAATTTATAGTATGGGACAGAAAACAAATCCAATCGGTAATCGTTTAGGAATCATCAGAGGATGGGATTCTAACTGGTACGGTGGAAAAAACTACGGAGACAAGATTGCAGAAGATAGCAAAATTCGTAAGTATGTATTTGCTCGTTTAGCTAAAGCAAGTGTTTCTCGTGTTATCATTGAACGTACACTTAAATTAGTTACTGTTACTATCACTACTGCAAGGCCTGGTATCATTATTGGTAAAGGAGGTCAAGAAGTTGATAAGTTAAAAGAAGAGTTAAAGAAAATAACTGGCAAGGAAGTTCAGATCAATATTTACGAGATCAAACGTCCAGAGCTTGATGCTAATTTAGTTGCTTCTAGTATCGCACGTCAAATCGAAGGAAGAATTTCTTTCCGTCGTGCAATCAAGATGGCTATTGCAGGAACCATGAGAATGGGAGCTGAAGGTATCAAAGTTCAGGTATCAGGTCGTTTGAACGGAGCTGAGATGGCACGTAGTGAGAGTTATAAAGATGGTCGTATTCCATTATCTACTTTTAGAGCAGATATAGATTATTCTTTAAAAGAAGCTCACACAACTTATGGTCGTCTTGGAGTAAAAGTATGGATCATGAAAGGAGAGTTATACGGTAAACGCGATTTATCTCCACTAGCAGGAATGAGCAAAAAGCAAAGTTCTAAAGGTGGTAATAGAGGTGGTAAATTCTCTGGCCGTAAAGGTTCAAAAAGAAAATAAGGAATTTCCTAGTTAAAAGTATTTAAACATGTTACAGCCAAAAAGAACAAAGTTCCGCAAAATGCAGAAAGGCCGTATGAAAGGACTAGCTCAAAGAGGTAGTACACTTTCAAATGGTATGTTTGGAATAAAATCCTTACAAACTGCCTGGATGACTGCGAGACAAATCGAAGCAGCTCGTATTGCTGCCACTCGTCATATGAAAAGGGAAGGGCAATTGTGGATTAAAATCTTCCCTGACAAGCCCCTTACAAAGAAACCTCTAGAGGTACGTATGGGTAAAGGAAAAGGTAACCCTGAGTTATTCGTTGCTGTTGTAAAACCAGGACGTATAATTTTCGAAGTTGGTGGAGTACCGATGGAAGTTGCAAAAGAGGCTTTACGCCTTGCAGCACAAAAATTGCCTGTTACTACTAAGTTTGTTGTAGCAAGAGATTATGTAGAAGCTTAATTCAAAGACAGATGAAACAATCAGAAATCAGAGAACTATCTACAGCTGAGTTACAAGAGAAATTTGGAGAGGTAAAGGCTGAGTACACTAAGATGAAAATAAATCATACAGTGTCTCCATTGGAAAATCCGATGCAATTACGTAGCCTACGTCGCACTGTTGCACGTGTAGCTACTGAGCTTACAAAAAGAGAACTTCAATAATCAGGATGTAATATCTGCTGAAGATGGAAAATAGAAATTTAAGAAAAGAAAGAATAGGTGTTGTTACCAGCAACAAAATGGAGAAATCTATTGTTGTTGCAGTTGAAAAAAAGGTAAAACACCCAATGTACGGTAAATTCGTTTTGAAAACGAAAAAGTTTACCGCACACGACGAAGAAAACAGCTGTAACGAAGGTGATACTGTTCGCATAATGGAGACACGTCCATTGAGCAAGTCTAAACGTTGGAGATTAGTTGAAATTTTAGAAAGAGCTAAATAATTATGGTTCAACAAGAGTCGAGATTAAAAGTCGCAGATAATACCGGAGCAAAGGAAGTCCTTGTAATCCGCGTATTAGGAGGTACGAAAAGAAGATACGCTTCTGTTGGTGATAAAGTTGTAGTTACTGTGAAAGCAGCAACTCCTACTGCATCTATCAAAAAAGGTGCTGTATCAACTGGAGTCGTAGTTCGTACAAGAAAAGAAGTAAGACGTCCTGATGGATCTTATATTCGTTTCGATGAGAACGCCGTTGTGTTGTTAACAGCACAAGGAGAGATGAGAGGTACTCGTGTATTCGGTCCTGTAGCTCGTGAGTTACGAGACAAGCAGTACATGAAAATTGTTTCACTAGCACCTGAGGTGCTTTAATTCCTGTTGAGAAATGGTAAAATTAAAGATCAGAAAAGGAGATACCGTTAAGGTTATCACCGGTGAATCAAAAGGGGTAGAAGGGAAAGTCTTAGAGGTTTTTCGTGATACTAACAAGGCTTTAGTAGAAGGTGTTAATATGATTAAAAAACACCAAAAGCCAAGCGCTCAAAATCCTCAAGGTGGGATTATCGAAAAAGAAGCTCAAATTCAAATTTCAAACCTTACATTGTTAGATCCTAAATCAGGAGAAGCAACAAGAGTTGGAATTAAATTTGAGGATGGTAAGAAAGTTAGATATTCTAAAAAATCAGGCGAAGTAATTAAGTAATATGGCTTATTCACCAAGATTAAAAGAGCAGTACAAGAATAAGATTGTTGACGCTCTTATGAAAGAATTCAGTTACAAATCTGTTATGCAGGTTCCACGTTTAGAGAAAATAGTACTTTCTCAAGGTGTTGGTGCAGCAGTTGCAGATAAGAAACTTGTTGATCACGCAGTAGAAGAAATGACCATGATTTCTGGTCAGAAAGCAGTTTCTACAATATCAAAGAAAGATGTTGCATCTTTCAAACTACGTAAAGGTATGCCTATTGGGGCAAGAGTTACTCTACGTAATGATAATATGTATGAATTTCTAGATCGTTTTACAGCGACGGCTCTTCCACGAATTCGTGATTTTAAAGGAGTTAAAGCTGATGCATTTGACGGTAGAGGTAATTATAACCTTGGAATTACAGAACAAATTATCTTTCCTGAGATAAATATTGATAAAATCAATAGAATTACAGGTATGGATATTACCTTTGTAACTTCTGCGAATACCGACAAAGAAGCGAAAGCATTATTAACTGGATTCGGATTCCCATTTAAAAAGAATTAAGGATGGCTAAAGAATCAATGAAAGCCCGTGAGGTTAAGAGACAAAAGTTTGTTGACACTTACGCTGAAAAAAGAGCTGCTTTAAAAGAAGCAGGAGATTACGAGGGGTTACAAAAACTTCCTAGAAACGCATCTCCAGTACGTTTACACAATCGTTGTAAATTAACTGGTCGTCCAAAAGGATATATGCGTCAGTTTGGTATTTCACGTGTAACATTCCGTGAAATGGCTAACGAAGGATTGATCCCAGGTGTAAAGAAAGCAAGTTGGTAAAAAAGAAAATTTAAGCAAAGATGGTTACAGATCCAATAGCAGATTATTTGACACGCGTACGTAACGCCATTATGGCGGGACATCGTGTTGTGGAGATTCCAGCTTCAAATATGAAAAAAGAAATAACTAAGATTCTTATGGATCAAGGTTATATACTTAATTTCAAATTTGAAAATGACGGAACTCCAGAAGCGTCAATCAAAATTGCATTAAAATACGATAAGCTTACCAAAATTCCTGCGATCAAGAAATTAGAAAGAATTTCAACTCCAGGACTTAGAAATTACTCGAGTGCAAAAGAAATGCCTCGTGTAATGAATGGTCTTGGTATAGCGATTGTTTCTACTTCACAAGGTGTTATGACGAACAAAAAAGCTCGTCAAAACAACATCGGAGGAGAGGTATTGTGCTTCGTTTATTAATATATTAAGACTCGTAAGAAATGTCTAGAATAGGTAAAAATCCAGTCGCTATCCCTGCAGGTGTAACAGTTGATCTAAAGAACAACGTTATTACAGTTAAGGGTAAATTAGGCGAACTGAGTCAGGAGTATTCTGATATCGACATCAAAGTTGATGGCGATCAGGTTACTTTCGAACGTTCTTCAGATAAAAAAGATTTAAGATCTAAACACGGTCTTTACAGAGCACTAGTAGCTAATATGGTTACAGGTGTTACAGAAGGATATAGTGTTTCTTTAGAACTTGTAGGTGTTGGTTATAGAGCTACATCTCAAGGTCAAAAGTTAGATTTATCTTTAGGTTTCTCTCACAACATTGTACTTCAACTTCCAGTAGAAGTTAAGGTTGAAGCTGAAGCAGCTAAAGGTAAAAATCCAATTATCAAATTAAGCTCAATAGATAAACAACTATTGGGTGCGGTAGCAGCTAAAATTAGAGGCTTCCGTAGACCTGAACCTTACAAAGGTAAAGGAGTTAAGTTTGTAGGAGAACAAATTAGAAGAAAAGCTGGTAAAACTGCATAATTGAGTTAAGTTATGGCAATCACAAAAGAAAATAGAAGACAGACTCTAAGATATAGAGTTCGTAACAAGGTTTCGGGTACTGTATCTCGTCCTCGTTTGGCAGTTTTCAGAAGTAACAAAGAAATTTACGCACAGTTGATAGATGACGTAAATGGAGTTACATTAGTAGCCGCTTCAACTAAAATGTTAGATGAAGTTAAAGGTACTAAAATTGAACAAGCCAACCTAGTTGGAAAGTCTATTGCTGAGAAAGCTCTTGCAGCTGGATTAGAAGCAGTAGTTTTTGACAGAGGAGGATATTTGTATCACGGAAGAGTTAAATCATTGGCGGAAGGCGCCAGAGAAGGCGGTCTTAAATTCTAAAGATTATGTTTGAAGAATATAAAAACGTAGAAAGAGTAAAGCCAACTGGTTTAGATTTAAAAGATCGATTGGTGAGTATTCAACGTGTTACTAAAGTAACAAAAGGTGGTAGAAACTTTGGTTTCTCTGCAATTGTACTTGTAGGTGACGAAAACGGTGTTGTAGGATACGGTTTAGGAAAATCAAAAGAAGTTGCTGAAGCAATTTCTAAAGGAGTAGAAGAAGCAAAGAAAAACTTAGTTCGTATTCCTATTATTGATGGTACTTTACCACACGAGCAATATGGTAAATATGGTGGAGCTAACGTATTTATACGTCCTGCTTCTCATGGTACCGGTGTTATTGCTGGTGGTGCAGTACGTGCAGTATTGGAAACAGTAGGTGTAAAAGATGTACTTTCTAAAAATAAAGGATCAAATAACCCTCACAATGTTGTGAAAGGAACTATGGATGCTCTATTAAACCTTAGAAGTGCTGAAACTATTGCAAAGCAAAGAGGTATTTCTTTGTCTAAAGTGTTTAAAGGTTAAAAACTGATTATTATGGCAAAAGTTAGAATTAAACAAGTACGAAGTAAAATTCGTCGTCCGGGTAATCAAAAGAAAACTTTAGATGCTCTTGGTTTGCGCAGAATTGGTCACGTTGTTGAGCATGAAGGCACACCATCTATCATGGGAATGATAAAAACTGTTGAACATTTAATCTCTGTAGAGGAAATTTAATAAATATGGATTTAAGTAGCTTAAAACCTGCCGAAGGTTCTGTAAAATCTAGAAAGCGTATTGGTCGCGGACAAGGTTCAGGATATGGCGGAACCTCTACAAGAGGTCACAAAGGGGCTAAATCTCGTTCAGGTTACTCACGTAAGATTGGATTTGAAGGTGGTCAAATGCCACTTCAGAGAAGAGTTCCTAAATTTGGTTTCAATAATATCAACCGTAAAGAATATCAAGGTGTAAATCTTGATGATTTACAAGTATTGGTTGATAATGGTAAAATCACAGATACCGTGACTTTAGACATTTTAATTAATGCTGGAGTTGTAGGTAAAAACGATTTAGTAAAAATACTAGGTCGTGGTGAATTGAAAACGAAACTAAATATAACTGTTCATAAATTTACTACTACTGCTAAAGATGCTATTGTAGCTTTAGGTGGAGAAGTAAATACTCTATAAGCCAAGATAAATGAAGAACTTGATAGAAACTCTGAAAAATATCTGGAAGATTGAAGAATTACGCCAAAGAATCCTAATAACTTTAGGATTCCTTTTGGTGTATCGCTTTGGTTCTTATATTCCATTACCTGGAATTGATCCTAACGAGCTAACTGCTCTTCACGATCAAACAGCTGATGGTTTATTAGGATTACTTAACGCATTTACAGGTGGGGCATTTGCAAATGCTTCCATCCTAGCATTAGGAATTATGCCTTACATTTCTGCATCGATTGTGGTTCAGTTAATGGGAATGGCTGTCCCTTATCTTGCTAAGCTTCAAAAAGAAGGTGAAAGCGGTAGAAAGAAAATCAACCAGATAACAAGATGGTTAACCATCGGAATAACATTAGTACAAGCACCAGGTTATATAACTAACCTAAAAGCTCAACTTCCACCACAAGCATTTTTGCTTAACGACGGATTGTTTTGGTTCTCTGGAATCATAATCTTAGTAGCTGGAACCGTATTTACTATGTGGTTAGGTGAAAGAATTACTGATAAAGGAATCGGAAACGGTATATCACTAATCATTATGGTTGGTATTATGGCTCGTTTTCCGCAATCATTTATGCAAGAACTAGTTGACAAGATTGAAGCTGCAGGAGGAGGACCAATAGTTCTTATTCTTGAAGTGGTTGTTTGGATGCTTGTTATTTTGGTGTCTATACTATTAGTTCAGGGTACTAGAAGAATACCGGTTCAATATGCAAGAAGAGCGGTAGCAGGTTCATCAAAATTTAATATGGGAGGTGCTGTTGGTGCAAGACAATATATTCCTTTAAAAGTAAACGCGGCTGGGGTTATGCCAATAATCTTTGCACAAGCTATTATGTTTATTCCGGTAAGCTTATTTGGTCTTGTACAAAGTGATTCTATGCAGGGAATGGTTGCAATTTTCTCTGATATACATGGATTATGGTACAACCTTGTATTCGGTTTATTAATCGTACTGTTTACTTATTTTTATACAGCAATCACTGTTCCGACTAATCAAATGGCTGATGACATCAAAAGAAACGGTGGTTTTGTTCCAGGTATCAAACCTGGAAAAGATACTGCAGAGTTCCTGGATACAATAATGTCTCGTATCACTCTTCCAGGTTCTTTATTTTTAGCATTAATTGCTGTATTACCTGCATTAGCTTATCAAGCTGGAGTTAACCAATCATTCGCTTTGTTCTTTGGTGGTACGTCATTATTAATTATGGTTGGAGTTGTATTAGATACTCTTCAACAAGTTAATTCACATTTACTTAATCGTCATTATGATGGATTAATGAAAAGTGGAAAATTAAGAGGAAAAGCTGAAATAGCTTAAATTTTAAAGATATGGCTAAACAAGCAGCAATAGAACAAGACGGAACGATTATAGAAGCATTGTCAAATGCGATGTTTCGTGTGGAGCTTCAAAATGGTCACGTTGTGACTGCACATATCTCTGGGAAAATGCGTATGCATTATATTAAATTACTTCCTGGTGATAAGGTGAAGCTAGAGATGTCTCCTTATGATTTGTCTAAAGCGAGAATAACTTATAGATACTAAAAGAATATTTTTAGAATAAAACGATGAAAGTTAGAGCGTCAGTAAAAAAGAGAAGTCCTGAATGTAAAATAGTTCGCAGAAAAGGACGTTTGTATGTTATTAACAAAAAGAATCCACGTTTCAAACAACGTCAAGGATAATTTAAATTAGAAACAAATAGTCTATGGCACGTATTGCAGGGGTAGATTTACCTAAACATAAACGAGGTGTAATAGGTCTTACTTATATCTACGGGTTAGGTTTAAGTAACGCGAAAAGTATCTTAGCAGCTGCTGAAATCAGCGAAGATACTAAAGTACAGGAATGGTCAGATGACGAATTGTCAAAAATTCGTACACTGATTCAGACGGAATATAAAGTCGAGGGTGAATTAAGATCTGAGGTGCAGTTGAATATCAAACGTTTGATGGATATCGGATGTTACAGAGGTATTCGTCACAGAACTGGTCTTCCATTAAGAGGGCAGCACACAAAGAACAATTCTAGGACTCGAAAAGGTAAGAGAAAAACTGTTGCTAACAAAAAGAAAGCAACTAAATAATATTAGCTATGGCGAAGTCTAATAAAAGCGCTAAGAAGCGTAAAGTTAAAGTTGAAGCTGTTGGGGAAGCTCACATAAGTTCATCTTTTAACAATATTATTATATCTTTAACGAACAAGAGTGGTCAAGTTATTTCTTGGTCATCTGCCGGGAAGATGGGTTTTAGAGGTTCTAAAAAGAATACTCCTTACGCAGCTCAAACAGCAGCTGAAGATTGTGCAAAAGTTGCACATGAAGCAGGTTTGAGAAAGGTAAAAGTTTACGTAAAAGGACCAGGTAACGGTCGTGAATCTGCTATCCGTACTCTACACAATAGTGGTGTAGAAGTTATGGAAATAGTTGATGTTACACCATTACCACACAATGGATGTCGTCCTCCAAAACGTAGAAGAGTATAATTAAGGAATTTTTAAAAGAAAAAAGAAATGGCTAGATACAGAGGTCCAAAAACAAAAATTGCCCGTAAATTCGGAGAAGCAATTTTTGGTGACGATAAGTCTTTCGAAAAAAGAAACTATCCTCCAGGGCAGCATGGTAACACAAGGCGTCGAGGAAAGAAATCTGAATATGCAATTCAGCTTGCTGAAAAGCAAAAAGCAAAATATACTTACGGTATTTTAGAGAGACAATTCTCTAATTTATTTAAAAAGGCATCTGCAAGTAAAGGTATTACCGGTGAGGTATTACTTCAATTGTGTGAGTCTCGTTTAGATAACGTAGTATATCGTTTAGGTATTGCTCCAAGTCGTAGTGCATCACGTCAATTAGTTTCTCACCGTCACATTACAGTGAACGGTGAATTAGTTAACATACCATCTTACAGTCTAAAAGCTGGTGATGAAGTTGCAGTTAGAGAAAAATCTAAATCTTTAGAGGTAATTGATGCTTCAATTGCTGATAGACAAGATTCATACGAGTGGATGACTTTTAACTCTGAAACAAAGACAGGAAGATATGTTGCTGTTCCAGAAAGATCTCAGATTCCTGAGAACATAAAAGAGCACTTAATCGTTGAATTGTATTCTAAGTAATTGTAACTTTCAGACTAAATTAATTTATACTTATGGCAATTTTGAATTTCCAAAAGCCTGACAAGGTGATTTTGAACGAATCTAGTGAATTTGACGGACAGTTTGAATTCCGTCCATTAGAACCTGGTTTCGGTCTTACAGTAGGTAATGCATTAAGAAGAGTACTTCTTTCTTCCCTTGAAGGTTATGCTATTACTTCTGTAAAAATAGAAGGAGTAGATCACGAATTCTCTACAATTAAAGGTGTAGTTGAAGATGTAACAGAAATCATTCTTAATCTTAAACAAATTCGTTTTAAACAACAAATTGAAGATGTAGATTCAGAAAATGTTTCTATTTCTATATCAGGACAGGATAAGATGGTTGCCGGTGACTTCCAAAGATTTATTTCTGGTTTTCAAGTGCTAAATCCAGATTTAGTAATTTGTAACATGGATAAGTCAGTGAAATTCGATATGGAAATTACTATCGAAAAAGGTCGTGGATATGTTCCTGCTGAAGAAAATAAAAGATCTTCTGCAGCAATTGGGACTATATTTGTAGACTCTGTATTCACTCCTATTCGTAATGTGAAATACGCTGTTGAGAATTTCCGTGTAGAACAAAAGACTGACTATGAAAAGTTAGTTTTAGACATCATTACTGATGGGTCTATCTTACCAAAAGATGCTTTAACTGAAGCAGCTAAGATATTGATTCACCATTTCATGTTGTTCTCTGACGAAAGAATCACATTGGAAGCTGAAGAAATTGCTAAAACTGAAAATTACGACGAGGAATCGTTACATATGCGTCAACTTCTTAAAACTAAGTTGATAGATATGGATCTTTCAGTTAGAGCATTAAATTGTTTGAAAGCTGCTGAAGTAGATACATTAGGAGAGTTGGTTGCTTATAATAAATCTGATTTAATGAAATTCAGAAACTTTGGTAAAAAATCATTAACTGAACTTGAAGAGTTGGTTAATGTTAAGGGTTTGAATTTTGGAATGGATTTAGCTAAGTATAAGTTAGAGAAAGAATAGTCGTAAAATATGTCGAATTGTCGGCAAATATCATTGGGTAAATGAGACACGGAAAGAAATTTAATCATTTAGGTAGAACGGCCTCACACAGAAAAGCTATGTTATCAAACATGGCGTGTTCGTTGATTGATCATAAAAGAATCACTACCACTGCTGCTAAAGCTAAAGAGCTTAGAAAGTATGTAGAGCCGTTAGTTACAAAGTCAAAAGAAGATACTACGCACTCACGTCGTATTGTATTTTCTTATTTGAAAAATAAATTTTCAGTTGCTGAGCTTTTCCGCGAAGTTGCTCCTAAAGTTGGTGATAGACCAGGAGGTTATACTCGTATAATCAAATTGGGTAACCGTCAAGGGGATAATGCAGAGATGGTTATGATTGAACTTGTTGATTTCAATGAGTTATATAACCCTAAAGGAACAGTAGCTAAGAAAGCTAAATCAACTAGACGTGGTCGTAAGAAAGCTACATCTACTGATGAGCCAACTACAGAAGTTGAAAGTAATGACGAAAACTAGTATTTTACTAGATCGAAGATAATTGAAAAAGGATACCCTTAATTTAAGGTTATCCTTTTTTTTGTAACTATATTTGCCAAAAAAATAAGTACTTGATATTTGAAGTGTTTATTTAGGCTAAAGTTAAAAGTGTTTATATATGAAATAGTTCTAATATATAAGTACTTATATGTTTTTTAGGTTAAAAGATATTTTTTAAAGAAAAAGAAATGAAGCTTAAGGTTAGGAAAAAAGCAATCTTACTTTTAGAAGACGGTACTGTTTTCTACGGGAAATCTATTGGAATTGAAGGTACAGCTACCGGAGAGATATGTTTCAATACTGGAATGACAGGTTATCAGGAGATTTTTACTGATCCTTCTTACTTTGGTCAGTTGCTAGTTGCAACAAATGCACATATTGGTAACTACGGTGTTAATAACGATGAAGTAGAATCAGACGGGATGAAAATTTCTGGTTTGATATGTAAAAATTTCAGTGATGATTATTCTCGCGTAAGATCAAATGGTTCTATTACCACTTATTTTGAAGAAGAGAATAAAGTTGCAATTTCTGATGTTGATACACGCGCATTAGTACGTCATATCCGTGATAAGGGTGCTATGAACGCTGTAATATCTACTGATTGTGAAAATATAACCGAATTAAAAGCAAAAATACAATCAATACCTAGTATGGTAGGATTAGATTTAGCTTCAAAAGTTTCTACCACTGAACCATATTTTTATGGAGAACCTGATTCAACCTATAAAGTAGCAGTTTTAGATTTGGGTGTAAAAAGGAATATTCTTAGAAATTTAGCTTCAAGAGATTGTTATCTTAAAGTTTTTCCTTATAATACTTCAATAGAAGTAATGGCTGAATGGAATCCTGATGGATATTTCCTTTCAAATGGACCTGGAGATCCTGAACCACTTGTAAAAAGCCAAGATTTAGCAGCCAAAATTCTAGATAAAAACTTACCTTTGTTCGGCATTTGTTTAGGTCATCAAATTATTTCATTGGCAAATGGAGTAAGTACTTATAAAATGCATAATGGACATAGAGGAATAAACCATCCTGTTATGAATTTAGCAACAGGTAAAGGAGAAATTACTTCTCAAAATCACGGTTTTGTTGTCAACCGTGAAGATATTGACAAAAATGAAAATATCGAAATAACTCACTTACACCTTAATGACAATACTGTCGCCGGAATAAGAATCAAAGATAAGAACTGTTTCTCAGTTCAATATCACCCAGAGGCTGCACCTGGGCCACATGATTCTTCTTATCTGTTCGACCAATTCGTGGAAAATATACGTAAACATAAAAATTAGAAAAATGAGTATCATTTCAAGTATTCATGCAAGACAAATCCTTGATTCAAGAGGAAATCCAACTATAGAAGTTGATGTTGTTACTGAAAACGGAGTTTTAGGCCGTGCTGCTGTACCATCTGGTGCATCAACAGGTGAGTCTGAAGCTGTTGAGCTTCGTGACGGTGGTGATTTATACATGGGAAAAGGTGTAATGAAGGCCGTTAAGAATGTTAACGAAATTATTGCTGAAGAATTAGTAGGTTTTTCAATATTCGAACAAAACTTGATTGACAAAATCATGATCGAATTAGACGGGACTCACAATAAAGCAAAATTAGGAGCTAACGCTATTTTAGGTGTTTCTTTAGCAGTAGCTAAAGCTGCAGCAAATGAGCTAGGTTTACCATTGTTCCGTTATGTTGGTGGGGTTAGCGCTAACACACTTCCGGTACCAATGATGAACATTATCAACGGCGGATCACACTCTGATGCTCCTATAGCATTCCAAGAGTTTATGATTATGCCAGTTACAGCTGATTCATTTACTACAGCAATTCGTATGGGAACTGAGATTTTCCATAACCTAAAGAAACTTCTTCACGATCGTGGTCTTAGTACTGCTGTTGGTGATGAAGGTGGATTTGCGCCAACTCTTGACGGAACAGAAGATGCTATAGAAAGTATTCTAAAAGCTGTAGAAATGGCAGGTTACAAGCCAGGAGAAGAAGTAATGATAGCTATGGATGCTGCTGCGTCTGAATTCTACAAAGATGGTGTATATGATTATACATTATTTGAAGGAGATAAAGGAGTTAAGCGTACTTCTAAAGAGCAAGCTGAATTCCTTGATGAGTTAGTAAACAAATATCCTATCGTTTCTATAGAAGATGGTATGGATGAGAAAGATTGGGATGGTTGGAAATTGCACACTGAACTTTCTGGTCACAAAACTCAAATTGTAGGGGATGATTTATTCGTTACTAATGTTGAGTTGTTAGAGCAAGGTATTAAAACAGATACTGCAAACTCTATACTTATCAAAGTAAACCAAATTGGTACTTTATCAGAAACTATTGCTGCTGTTGAGATGGCTCACCGTGCTGGTTATACTTCTGTAATGAGTCACCGTTCTGGAGAAACTGAAGATAACACAATTGCTGATTTAGCAGTTGCGTTGAACTGTGGTCAAATCAAAACAGGTTCTGCTTCACGTTCTGATCGTATGGCAAAATATAACCAGTTAATCCGTATCGAAGAGATGTTAGGAGAAACTGCTTATTTCCCTGGATTAAAGGCTTTTAAAGCTACAAGATAATTATGTTTTATGCTTAAGGTATTTTGCCTAAAGCTGAATGGTATAAATATATTATTAAACCATCTCATTTATTTGAGATGGTTTTTTTATGTAAATTATTTAAATTTCATCAAGTTTTACATTGGTAGAGGACGATAAAAGGCAATAAAAAATACAATTAAGTATCTTCAAATTACATTACCTTTATCTTAATATAAATATTACGACTACAAACTAATTAATATTAATAGTATGAATACAATAAATTCATTTTTTGAAGTATTATGGGGGAAATATACTTCTGAAAATCCCCTTGCTCTAGAAGTGTTTAATTCATTGATAGATGAAGGAGAGAATGTTATTAATGATCATATTGCACTAAGAACATTTAACCTTGAAATGTGTAGCATAGATAAAATATCTTCATTTTTAATCACTAATGGATATGAAGAAAAAGAAGAATATTATTTTGAAAATAAAAAACTATATGCTAAACATTTCGAAAATAAAACAAATGGTGATTTGCCATTAGTTTTTATTAGTGAGTTAGAAGTAGAAAAATTTAGTCCAGAATTTCAAGGTATAGTCCGTGAAATTTATAATAGTGTAGATTGGAAAAATGTAAATTATGATGAAATACTTTTTTCTGGCTTATTATGGGGTAATCTTGAATATAGTAAGTACTCTGCGTTGAAAAAAGAATCACAATATGCTGCGTGGCTTTATACCAATGGATTTAGTGCAAATCATTTTACTGTTAGTGTCAATAAGTTATCAAAGTTTAATTCTACGCAAAAGTTAACTGATTTTTTATTGAAAAAAGGATTTAAGTTGAATACAGTTGGAGGTATAGTAAAGGGTAACCCAGAGAAGATGCTTGAACAGTTAAGTACAATGGCTGATAATAAGAAAGTTGTTTTTAAGGAAGGAGAATATGAAGTGCCTACTTGTTTTTATGAATTTGCATATAGATACAATGATGATAAGGATAATGAGTTTAGAGGTTTTATTGCAAATTCGGCTGATAAAATTTTTGAAAGTACAGACTCCAATGATTAATATTAACTATATATAATAATAGTTACTTAAAAAAACATATAAGATTTACATTTTAAGATAATAAATTAATGAAAAATAATATTAGCGAAAATCAGCCTAACAATCCTTTACACGGAGTGAAGTTAATTGATATGTTAGAGTTTCTGGTTAAAGAGTATTCATGGGATCAACTTGCTACTATGATTAATGTGAATTGCTTTAATTCAAATCCATCAATAAAATCGTGTCTTAAGTTTTTTAGGAAAACACCTTGGGCTAGAGAGAAAATTGAAAAATTGTATTTGGAGTCAATTAGGAAGTAAAAGTTCAATAATTTCGTAAATTTGCCAAAAATAGATAGAGTATAAATTCACTTTTCATATACATGTTAGATAAGAAGAAAGAACATCCGAAGGAGAAAACTAAACTACATCCACGTAATAAGCATCGTGAACGTTATGACTTTAAACAACTTATTTCTACTACGCCTGAATTAGCTGAGTATGTTTTGGTGAATAAATTTAACGACGAATCAATTAATTTTTTTGATCCTGAAGCTGTAAAGATGCTTAATAAAGCTTTATTGAAACATAATTATAATGTAGAGCACTGGAATATTCCTGATAATTATTTGTGTCCACCAATACCTGGAAGAGCTGATTATATCCATAATATTGCTGATTTACTTGGGAATAATGGAGAGGCTCCAAGAGGAAAAAAGATTAAGTGTTTGGATATAGGTGTAGGTGCAAATTGTGTTTATCCGATTATTGGTAATAGCGAATACGATTGGTCATTTATAGGTACAGAGATTGACTCGGTAGCTATCCATGCTGCTAAAAATATTGTTAATTCTAATCCGTCATTAAAAGGAAATATTGAGATCAGAAAACAAGATAATCCTAAGAATATATTTTACGGAATTATTAATAAAGGAGAACTTATTGATGTCACTATTTGTAATCCTCCTTTTCACTCTTCTTTAGAAGAAGCGCAATCAGGATCAAGACGTAAGCAAAGCAAGTTGCAAAATAAAAAAATAGATACTCCTACTTTGAATTTTGGAGGTGCTGGTAGCGAATTGTGGTGTATAGGTGGTGAAAAAAAATTTGTGAGAGATATGGTAAGGCAAAGTAAACAGTTTTCTAATTCTGTGCTTTGGTTTACAACGTTAATATCAAAACAAGCTAGTTTGAATAGTGCTTATGAGGCATTGAAAAATGCTAAAGTTTTTGAGTATAAGACTATAGAAATGGGGCAAGGTAATAAAACAAGTAGAATAGTTGCTTGGACCTTTTTGAACAAGGAAAAGCAGCAGGAGTGGAGAAAAACTAATTGGAATAAGGATTAGAACTTGTAATAAATATGGGTAAAACAAAAACAAGGGTTTCGCAATATGTGCAGCCCTTGTTTTTGTTATACAGATTACTATGTTTTTGTATAAAATTATTTTAATTTGATTATTGTATAGGAAAGTTATTTCTGGCAAGGATAGAAGTGGTAGCTTTTTTCATGAAAATATATTGAGGCTTTTGAAAAAAGAGCTGAAGAGAAACGTAAGCTCCTTTTCTCAATTCTAGCCGAAAATATTTTCATGAAAAAACTATAACGGATAGCCTGTTAAGCCAGCATAATTATAAACAAAAAAAGTCGACCGAAGCCGACTTTTAAAATGTTATAAAATGTGATAATACTATTTACCTTCTGTAAACTTATCCATTTCTTTATTGAATGTTTCTTTAAATTTATCGTAGTTATAATCTACTTTCAAACTCTCATCTTTAGATAAAGATTCGTTGTAAGCATCAACTAATTCAGAGCCTGAAAGCTCAATAGCTACGTAGTATTTATATTTTCCTGTTCCTTTTACTTTAGTTGCTTTCTCGCAAATTTGACGAACTCCTCTTAGCTTTTGATTAACTATTGTTCTAGAATTTTGCTCGAAACGCTCAAGAACTTCTTCTTTATTATTTACTTCGGTAGATTTGATATAATTATCACCTACAACCTGCATTACAGAACTAATATCTGTAGCTAATTGAGCTCTTGCGTTTGATAAAGCTTTTTTACGAGCAGTCATTTGATCTAAACTTTCTCCTGTAGCAGTACCTCTAAAAAACTTCTCTGTTGAAAAGAAATCAGGACCTGTACATGGTAAAGTAACTTCTATTTCATCTTCAGGAGTCGGGCCTGGATCGTATTTATTGTCTTTTTTCTTACTACCACAACTTGCTACTAATGCTAAAGAAAGCATTGCAACTCCCATAAATGTAAATCGAACTATTTTTTTCATATCAATAATTATTAAGATTCTATTTGTCAATTGTTGTTTTTAAAGTATTTATACAAAATACTCATTTATATTAATATAATAAACAAATATAATGCCAAGTTAATTCTGATTTTTCAGAAAAGCAATACTTTTTTAGTCTTCTTCTAATGTTCTATTGCTTGAATAAACTCTCCATTTTTCTATTACTGCTTTTATATCATCAGGAATAGGTGCTTCAAATCTCATTTTTTCACCCGTTGTTGGATGTATAAAACCTAAAGTACGGGC
>LGVF01018493.1_pt1 | contig 29867 bp, 21 predicted proteins | sample 469901 | NCBI WGS metagenome assembly LGVF01 (sample SAMN03893561, study PRJNA290197) | marine sediment metagenome | material: sediment; isolation source: combined push core samples #3730, #5133, and #5579 collected at Hydrate Ridge | place: Pacific Ocean: Hydrate Ridge
CGGCAGGAAGTCTTTTACCCCTTTGGGTAACATGGCTTCCGAAATAGTCTGCTGAGTAACGGTCAATGGTTTATCTTCCTTTAAAATTAATTCCGCCCTGGGCGGTGTTTTCTGTCATCTAGTCGTATGTGGTTGCAGTTGGTAAATCAGAGACTGACTTGGACTGCCGAAATGATATGCGAGTTGGCGCGAAGCTGCTGCAGCACCCCTTCGGGGATTTTGCTGTCCACGGTAATCAGGGAGATGGCCCGACCCTGAATCTTGCGACGTGACAGGCCCATCATGGCGATGTTGATGCCGGTCTTGCCTAATATCTGGCCAATGAAGCCGATCACGCCCGGACAATCCTCGTTGTGCAGGATCAGGATGTGGCCGGCGGGCACCGCCTCCACATGGTGGTCGTCGACCCGGACGATGCGATAGTCCTGGTCGCCGAACAGGGAACCACTTACCGAACTTTCGCCGTTGCTGCCGGAAGCGGTGAGCCGGATCAGGTTGGTAAATTCCTGGGCCATGTCGCAGCTTCGTTCCACTATCTGAATGCCCCGTTCTCGGGCCAGGTGAGGAGCGTTGACATGGTTAACCATTGGGCCGACTATCGGCTCTAGAAGGCCCTTGAGTAGAGCGTTGGTCAAGGGGCGCGACGGATGCTCGGTCACGCTGCCCGAATACTCAATGGTGATTTGTTGCAGGCCCTTGGCGCCGCGCTGGGCCTGGAATTTACCGAGACGCTCGGCCAGATCCACATAGGGGCGGATTTCGCTGAGTCGCTCGGCGCTGATCGAGGGCATATTAAGGGCGTTGGCGACGATGCCCTTCTGCAGAAAATCGACAATCTGCCGGGCTACCTGAACCGTCACGTTGATTTGGGCGTCGACGGTGGCGGTGCGCAGATGCGGCGTGCAGATAACCTGCTCCAGGGCCAGCAGCGGGTTGTTGGCTTTTGGCGGCTCGTTGAGAAAGGCGTCGAGGGCCGCACCGGCCACTTGTTTTCTCTCGATAGCGGCGGCCAAGGCAGTTTCGTCGATCAGGCCTCCGACGGCGCAATTAATGATTCGACAACCTGGTTTGACTCGGGACAAGGCTTCTTCGTCAAGCAGATTGGTGGTTTCCGAGGTCAGTGGAACGTGCAGGGAGATAAAGTCGGAACGGCTCAGCAGAGTGGCGAAATCGACCACCTCAGCACCCTTTTTAAGGATCACCTCTTCGGCCAGATAGGGGTCGCATACGATGACCCGCATCTTCAAACCGATGGCCCGCTCAATGACCAGACCGCCAATCTTGCCGGCGCCGATCACACCGAGGGTCTTGCCGTTGATTTCCACGCCGAGAAAACGCTGGTTTTCCCACTGGCCCTCTTTGGTGGAGCGGTTCGCGGCGGGAATCTGCCGACTGAGGGCCATCAGCATGGCAATGGAATGTTCCGCTGCGGTCGTGGTGCTGCCAAAGGGGGTGTTCATCACGATGACCCCTTTGCGGTTGGCTGTTTCCAGGTCGAGGTTTTCGATGCCGAAGCCGGCTCGTCCCACGACCCGCAGGCGGGGCGCTGCGTCGAGCACCTCGGCGGTGATTCGGGTACCGCCGCGCACCACCAGGGCATCAGCGGTCTGCACCGCCTGCAGCAATTCCGCGGAAGAGATGCCTGGCCGGTAATCGAGTTCGATACCGGCGGCCTCTTCGAGCACCGCCAGTCCTTCGGCGGAAAATATGTCGGAGACCAGAACGTTCATAAAGAAGCGGCCTGTAAATATTGAATTGTTGTGTAGTTTTAGTGAGGGTCGAAGCGTTATGAAGAAAACGCACCAACAGTATAAACTAGCAACAGGCCCTGAGGATGTCAAGGATTTGGGGCCGCCCGACTATCGGCAGGGCTTCACTTAGCTTGACTGGGCCAAGTGCTGACTCAGATGTTCGATCAGCAAGCGGACGCCGAACCCGGTGCCCCCGGCAGGTCGATAGTCGGCGCCCTTTTCCTGCCAGGCGGTGCCGGCGATGTCGAGGTGAGCCCACCGATAGTCCTTGGCAAAATGCTGCAAAAAGGCGGCGGCGGTAATGGTTCCGGCCGGCCGGCCGCCGATATTCTTCAGGTCGGCGACTTCACTCTTGATCTGTTCGGCGTATTCGTCCCACAGGGGCAGCTGCCAGCAGCGTTCGCCGCTTGCCTCGCCGGCTCGCTGCAACTGGCGCAGCAGGCCGTTATGGTTGCCGAGGACGGCCGCCGCATGGTGGCCCAGGGCGATGATGCAGGCGCCGGTCAGGGTCGCCACATCGATAACCTCCCGCGGGTTGAAGCGCTTGGCGTAGGTCAGGGCGTCGGCCAGAATCAGCCGGCCTTCGGCGTCGGTGTTGAGCACTTCGATGGTGCTACCGGCCAAGGAGGTCAGAATGTCTCCGGGTCGAAGGGCGCTGCCGGAGGGTAGGTTCTCCACCGCCGGAATGATGCCGGTCAGGTTGACCGGCAACTTCAGCAGGGCCGCCGCCAGCAGCGTGCCAAGCACGGTTGCGCCGCCGGCCATGTCCATCTTCATCTGATCCATCTTTTCGCCGGGTTTGAGGGAGATGCCGCCAGAGTCGAAGACCACTCCCTTGCCGACTAAAGCGACGGGACGCTCATCGCCAGCGCCCCGGTAGTGCAACACGATCAGGCGTGGTTCACGAATACTGCCCTGGGCCACGCCGAGCAAGGCGCCAAAGCCCTCTTGCTCGAGAGCCGGACGATCCAGCACCGTGCATTGCAGGCCGACCTCCGCAGCCATGGCCTGCGCCTGTTCGGCCAGAAAGGCCGGTGACTTGACGTTGCCCGGTTCGTTGACCAAGTCGCGGGCCAGCAGCACGCCGCGGCACAGTTTCTCGGTGCTCTGGACTGCTGCTTTTATGACCGGCTGGTCGCCTTTGCGGCCCGTCAGTACGTTCAGCTGTTTTAGCGAAGGGGCTCGCTTCGGGTCGGCACTGCGGTAGCGTTCGAAGCGGTAGTCGGCCAGAATCAGTCCCTCAGTCCAGGCGCTGGCCATGGCCTCAATTTGCAAGCCGTGCAGGGGGCTGGCCGCCGGGATCCAGGTGAAATTCGTCAGTCTTCGCTGCCGCAGTTGCTCCACTGCCGTGGCTCCCCCTCGGCGCAAGGTTTCCAGGGTGATGTCCCGTTCCTTGCCGAGACCGATGAGCAGGATTCGCTCGGCCGCCAGTTGACGGCTGCCGTGCAGCAGAAGGGTCTGCTGGGCGTTTCCGGAAAATTCCTGAGCGGCGATTGCACGGGTAAGGGCTCCATCGAGGGCTTTATCGATTTTTTCCAATAGCGGTGTGGCCAATTGATCGGCCGCTACTCCCATCACCAAGCAAGGGGTGGCTTGTTTCAGGGCGGCACCGTGAGTGACGTTGATTTCCATGGAGCGATTCCTTCCTGCGTAAGAAAAGTTGGCTATAGCCGGTTTTCGGGTACCATTGTAGCCTCTTCCTGAGCCTGTTTCAATGCTTTAGCCGCGGATAACTATTTGCCAGAATCCGTGTGATAATGCTATTTTGGCACAGGTTGAAACAGTTTTTAAAGGCCAGGGAGCGGAGAATGGAAGCAGTCTGTATGGATATTACCATACTCGGATCGGGCACCAGTACCGGGGTGCCGATGCTGGGCTGTTCCTGCGCTGTCTGTCGTTCAACCGATCCCCACGACTGCCGCACTCGCTGCAGTGCTCTGATCAGTTATCGCGCTCAACAAATCATCATCGACACCGGCACCGACTTTCGCCAGCAGGCCCTGCGTGAGGGTATCGACCAGGTCGATGCGGTGCTCTACACCCATGCTCATGCCGACCATGTGCACGGCATCGACGATCTGCGTGCTTTCAATATGACCTCCGGCGGTACCGCTATTCCCATCTACGGCCTGCCATCGACTATGGATCTGATTCGTCGCAACTTCCGCTATATCTTTGGCGGCGAGGTGGCATCCAAGTTCCGGCCGCGGCTGGTGCCCTGGAATCTGGGGGGTGATTTTTCCCTCTGTGGTCTGCCCGTCGAACCACTGCTATTGCAGCATGGCCCCGGGACTTCCTGTGGCTATCGCATCGGCCCCTTTGCCTATGTGACGGATTGCAACGGTATTTCCGAGCCGATCATGGCCCGTCTGCAGCAGCTTGAGCTGTTGGTCATCGACGGTCTGCGTTTTCGCGCTCATCCTACTCACTTCAGTATCGACGAAGCTATTGCCGTGGCCGCACGGCTTGGTGCCCGGCGCACCGTGTTAACTCATATTTGCCATGAAGTCGAACATCAGCGGGATACCGCCAAGCTGCCGAACGGGGTGGAATTCGCCTACGACGGTCAGCGTTTCAACCTGCCTTTGCCGCTTAATCGCTCAATTCGGGAACAGTAGACGCTTATTGGTTTGATTTCTTTCTGGAGGTGACAGGACATGGAACATCCCCCCCTGCATGCCATCCGCAATATCGGCATCATTTCCCACATCGATGCCGGCAAGACCACCGTCTCCGAACGGGTGCTCTACTATACCGGCAAGAGCCACAAGATGGGCGAGGTGCATGACGGGGCCGCGGTCATGGACTGGATGGAGCAAGAGCAGGAGCGGGGTATCACCATCACCGCCACCACCACCAGTTGTCGCTGGCGGGATTACTGGATCAATCTCATCGATACTCCCGGCCATATCGACTTCACCATCGAGGTCGAACGCTCTCTGCGGGTGCTCGATGGCGCCGTGACTGTCTTTAGTGCGGTAGAGGGGGTCCAGTCCCAAAGCGAATCGGTCTGGCACCAAGCCGATCGCTATCGTGTGCCGCGCCTCTGTCTGATCAACAAGATGGATCGTATCGGCGCCGATTATCGCCGGGTGCTGGAGCAGATCGGCAATCGGTTTGACGCCCGGCCGGTACTGCTGCAACTGCCCCTGGGGGAAGAAGGAGGCTTCGCTGGCGTTATTGACCTGATCGGCGAACAATGTCTGCTTTTTAGTGAAGCTGATCAGGGGCTGACGGTGACGGTCGAAGCCATACCCGCCGAACGTCTGGACGAAGTGCGGCAAGCCCGCGAAGTGCTAATCGAGGCGGCTGCCGATTTCGACGAACAGATTCTTAACGATTTTCTCGAAGGGCGTACCGTCGAGCCGCCTCGTCTGCAGGCGGCCCTGCGGCGGGGAGTATTGGGATGTCAGCTGTTTCCGGTGCTGCTCGGCTCGGCTTTGCGCAACAAGGGAATTCAGCCGTTGCTCGATGCCGTGGGTGCCTTTCTGCCTTCGCCGCTGGACGCGCCGCCGGTGCGGGCCCTGGTGGAAGGAAATGGCCTGCGGGAGCGATTTTTAGGTTGCGATCCCGACGGACCACTCTGTGCCCTGGCTTTTAAGGTGCTCTCCGATGCCGGGCGCAAACTGACCTATCTGCGGGTCTACTCCGGAACGGTGCATGCCGGTGATGAACTGTTTAACGGTGTTCGTGGTCAGAAGGAGAAAATCGCCCGGCTGTTCCGCATGCACGCCCATAAGCGGGAGCGGATCGAGGTGGCGCGGGCCGGCGATATTGCATCCGCGGTCGGCCTCAAAGACGTTTTGACCGGTGATACTCTGAGCGCTGAGCAAGAGCCTTTGGTGCTGGAAGGCTTGACCGTCCCCGAGCCGGTCATCTCTCTGGCGGTGGAGCCCAAACGTATCGACGATCGGGAGAAATTGTTGCCAGCGCTGGAAAAGCTGCAGTGGGAGGATCCGACCTTTCGTGTTAGTGAGGATGCGGGGACCGGTCAGCTGATCCTTGCCGGTATGGGCCAGTTGCACCTGGATATCCTGACCCAACGGCTGTCGCGAGAGTTTGGCGTCGAGGTCATTACAGGGCGGCCCCAGGTGGTTTATCGCGAAACCTTGAAGCAGTCGGTGGAGCATCGTGAGATCTTTTATCGCGAAGCCGAGGGCAAGCAGCAGAGCGGCGAGGTGTTGCTGCGTCTGGAGCCACTGCCACGGGGCCAAGGCCTGAGTGTGGTTCTGCCACCAGAAGATGAGGGAGGATTACCCCTGGAGTGGCGTCAGGCTTTGGACGCCAGTCTGGAACAGGGCTGCGCCGCTGGAGTTCAGGCGGGCTATCCCCTGACCGATCTGCAGGTTGAGGTGGTCGAGGCCCCTTACGTGGCGGGCACCACAACCGAAGCCGGTCTGCTGGCCGCCGCCCAGCGAGGGCTGGCCGTGGCCGCCCGCCAAGGACAACCGACCCTGCTTGAGCCGATCATGGCCCTGGAGTTGATGGTGCCGAGGGAAAGTGCCGGCAAGGTGCTTGGTTCTCTGCAGCAGAAACGCGGCCACATCGACGGCATGGAGAGCCGCGGGGAGATGGAGATCATTCAGGCCCAAGTGCCCCTGACGGAGATGTTCGACTATATGACCGAACTGCGCAGCGCCACCAAGGGGCGCGGCACCTTCAGCATGGAATTTTGCCAGTACGATCAGGCGCCGGACGAGATATTGCATAAATTCAGTATGAAGTAGCCGGCTCCAAGCCTCGGCGGGCCAGTTCCAGTCGAACCTGATTGCGCCGCTGCTGCAGGGCTTCCGTTGTGTATTCTCGCTCTGGGCCCTTGCTGGCGCCGAGGCCCACCGAACTGCTGCTGCCTACGCCGATTCCCACTCCTAGGCCAAAACCGAACCCGCCTCCTCCTGAGCTCGGTTCTTCAATCCCTTCCACCAGTTGTTGATAGTAGATAAGTAGCTCGGCATCCGTCATTTGAACGTAATCCTCTTGCAGCAGTTGTTTTGTCGTCGGTTGTGTCGACTGGCAGCCGGCGGTCATCATCAGCATGCTCAGCAATAGGATTATCAGGCGGGCGATGGATTTCTTCATCTTGTCCTCCCTGTTTGCGGCCGCTGGTCTGTCGCCAACGGTTCATTGTACGTTTTTCAATTATATAACAATCGCCCCAAAGTGGTTGATTGTCAAAAATATGGCGAATATTTCACATTTATGCTTGCCAGGCGCTATTCCTTTTGGTATACAACGAAGGCTGATATTAATTAAAGAGGGCCTCGCGGCCCGCTGACATAAAAAGTCCACTCCGATTCAAGACCGGCTAAGGCAATAGCTAAGCCGCCTTGAACGATGGGTGTCCCTGGAAACGGTGGCGCCTCCCGTATTTGGAAAGGAGTCGATCTTCGAACGCGTATTCCAAGGTATATGGTGCGCTGGCGGGGTGACCCGTCAGCGCATTTTTTTATGTGCTGTATTGATAGGTACACATTTGATGGACAATGTTTTTACTTCAGGAGGAATTTTATGAGCACAAAATTATTTAGACCGTTGGTCTGGGTGTGTCTGCTGGCGTTGCTGCCGGCAATACCTGGCTTTGCAGCTGAAGAAGAGGTGTTTTCCCTCGGCGAGGTCATCGTTACCGGTGAACAGCAGGTGGTTAATCTGGCCACCACCGTTACCGAGGTGACCGCCGAGGATATCAAGCAGCGCGGTGCCCGGACCGTGGCCGAGGCACTGGAGCAACTGCCCGGTGTTGACGTGCAGAAGGGCGGCAAAGGTCAGAACTATGTCAGCGTACGCGGTTTTGACCAAGGCAACTTGAAAGTGCTCATCGACGGGGTGCCGGTCTACGAACAATATTTCCGTTCCCTCGACCTGGACCAGCTGCCGGTTGACTCTATCGCCAAGATTACCGTCACCAAGGGGGCCTCGTCAGTCCTTTACGGGGCCAACACCATGGGCGGGGTGATCAACATCATCACCAAAAAGGCCGGTGACAAGCCGAGCGCCACGGTAACAACCGCTTGGGGGGACTATGGCACCGAACACTATGGGGTCAGCTTTGGAGCCCCGGCCGGGCCCTTCAATTACTGGCTGGGATACACCTACCGCCATTCCAATGGCTGGCGCCTCTCCAGCGATTACGATGAAGACTACTGGGCGGCACAGTACAGTGAGTACACCAAGGACGACGGTGGCGCGCGGGACGACAGCGGCTATCTCCAGCACAACATCAATGCCAAGATTGGTTTCGAGCCCACGGTTGATACCAAGCTCTACCTGGCCTTCGACTACCATGATAATGAAAAAGGCATCCCCTCCGATGGCTGGTATTTTGAAGAGTGGAAGCAAATGCAGGTCAGTCTGGTAGGTGAACAGCGCTTCAACGATTTATTACGGGTCAAGGCCCGGGCCTATTACATCGACCACAAGGATACCCTGCTTGAGACCGATTGGGATGACGGCGACTGGTTTTATAAGTCCGCTTACGACAACTACTCTGCCGGTGGCGAAGCCCAGGCCTTTATGGACTTCGGCGACATAAGCTTTTTGAAGGTCGGTTTCAGTTTTGTGCGGGACAATTGCCAACAAGAAGAAATCGTTGCTCCCGGAGATTCCTGGGAAGATACTGGTGAATATGAATCCGATACCTACTCCATCGGCGTGGAGGATGAGATCAAGGTCAATGACTGGCTGGCTTTCACCGTCGGCGCCAGCTACGACTATTTCGATCCCCGCGAGGCCAGCGATCAACCGGTGCCGGACAGCATCGACGCCTTCAACCCTCAGGCCGGGGTGGTTGTGACCCTGTCGGAGAGCACCACTCTGCATGGTTCCGTCGGCAAGAAGATCCGTTTCCCCCACCTTAAGGAGCTCTTCAGTGAGGCAAGCGGCGGCAATCCCGACCTTGATCCTCAGAAGACCATCGCCTACGAAGTTGGCGCCACTCATCAATTCACTGATGCTGTCAACGGATCGGTCGCATTTTTTTACAACGATATCAGTGACCTGATTGTTCGTGGAAATCTTGACGGTTATGATGAAAGGGTCTACTACAACGTGGGCGAAGCCAACATCCTCGGTATTGAATGTGCCCTGGGGGCTGATATCACCGATAACTTCTGGGTTGGCGTCAACTATACCTATCTCAATACCGAGGACGAGGAAGAGGATCGCGAACTGCTGGAGCGGCCCCGCCACCGGGCCAATCTCGACGCCCGTTATCAATTCCCCTTCGGCCTTTCGACCTCGGCCCAACTCTCCTATACCAACCGTCAGTACTATGAAAAGCAAGTTTCCCGTAGAGGGTATGAGTTGGCTGAAGGCGATGACTTCTTGCTTCTGAATGCGCGGCTTGAGCAGAGTCTCGGTGAAATCTGGGGCATCAACGGCAAGGCCTTCGTTGAAGTCTCCAATATTACCGACCGCGACTACACCGAAGGCGGTGATTTGATGCCTGGCCGTAACTTCCTGGCAGGTCTGAACTTTATCTATTGATCGTTAATTGTGGGGCTGTCCTAAACATAAATCAGGTATCTAGGACAGCCCCTTTATTTTCCCTCCGCAAGGGGATTGAAGCATGAACGTAACAACTGCCTCCTCTGTGTTATTTAATGTGGCTGCCGGTACCTATGCCGGCAGTCTTTTCTTTCATCTGTTAAAACGGCACCGTTTTAGCTGCTGGCTGTTGGGCCTGGGTTTCGCTGTGCACACGGCCAGTCAGGTCGCGCGGTGCTGGCGCTGGGGGATTTTTTCCTTCGACGGGGTGTTTAACGGCGCCCTGTTTTTGCCCTGGTGCTTGGCCTTTTTGGCCCTGTTCTGTTGGTGGCGTGGCCGGCAGCAGGATGCGGCCTCAATGAGCTGGCTGGTGGCCCCGGCGATCTTTATCACCCTGGCGTTGCCGGTGCAGATTCCGCCGCCCGGTCCCTTTACCGCCACCTGGTCATCACCGATGTTCTTCTGCTTGGAGGTTCTGGCTATCGCTACCTTTCTGGCCAGCGGTTGGTTCGCCTGGAGGCAGCTGCGTCGGTCTGATGACGATCTTTTGTTCAACCAACTGGCTATCTGGGGCTTTATTCTCTACAGCCTGGCACAGGTGGTCGGCGCCGTCTGGAGTTATCTCGGCTGGGCCAGCCTTTTCCACTGGGGTGAACGGCATCTGCAGTCGGCGGCCATTTGGTGCCTTTATTGCGGATATCTTCATACGCAATTCGACCGCTCTTTCGATATTCGCAGGAAGGTTCGCTGGGCTTTGACCAGTGCGCTGGTGGTGCTGGTAGTCGCCTATGCTCTGCAGGTAGCAGCTCATCTCACCGTGCTCAATCCGGTTAAGGGTTCTGGCAAAGGGTCCGGTAGAGGTGAGGCTCGAGTGACAGCTCAGGAGCAGGTGCATGGTGCTGTTCCCCATGGCGCAGTGCCCGGAGCCTGCCGCAATCCCGAACTGGCGGAGGAAAGCCATGATTAAGTGTCTCTGGAAGGCTCTGGCCGGAATTCGCCTGACCCTCTGGCTGCTCGGTCTGCTCACTCTGAATCTGTTTATCGGCAGCTTCTACGCTAAGCTCATGCCGGTGTTTGGCGAACTGAATACCAAGCTCTTCCCGGTCTGGCTGATGACGCGCAGCGACGTCCACAGCTGGTGGATCTTCACTTTATTCGGCCTGCTCGCTCTGCTCTTTGCCAACACCTTGGCCTGTACCCTGGACCGGGTCTGCTTTTTGTGGGGACGGCGTCAACATCATCGCCGCCACATCTTTTTTTTGCTGCTGGCACCTTCGATCATGCATTTTTGTTTTCTGTTTATCATCGGAGGACATGCCCTGACGGAATTCACCGGCAGCAAGGAGCGGTTACCGGCGGTGGTCGGCGAGCAGGTCAGCTTTAACGACCTTCAAATCACCCTGCTGGATCGGCACTACGATTACTGGCAAGAACCGGCACTGGAAGGGAATATGCGGCAATGCTCCGCGACTCTGGAGCTTAAAAACGGTGCCAGCGTCGAACAGAGTCGGATCGCCATCCTCGAGCCCCTCTATTGGCAAGGTTATACCCTGCATCTCGGCATGGCCGGCAAACCCGGCATCGACGAACTGCCTCCGTTACAGATTACGGTCAAAAAGGATCCCGGCCTGTTGTTGATTTTGATCGGCAATACGGTGCTGTGCCTGCTGATGCTCTGGTACTTTCCGCAAATTCGCAAGATTCGCAACGGAGGACAAAAGTGATGAAACGATCAGCTCTTTTACTCTATTCACTGGTGATCTGGATGCTGGTCTGTGGGCCGGCACTGGCTATGGTGAAGCATGTTCCGGTATTACGGCCGGCGTTAACCGTCACCGGCGAAGTCAAGCGGCCCCTCAAGCTGACTGTTGAGGATCTGGCCCGCTTCCAGTCGGTGGAGATTCAGCTCAACGAAGTCAATCGCGACCGGAGTTTCCACGGCGTTTTCCGTCATCAGGCGGTGCCCCTGCGTCACCTGCTCGATATGGCTCAGATTGTCAAGCAGGACTCGGCTTTCAACAAGGAGATCGATCTCGCTATTCGAGTGAGTAACGCATCCGGTGAGCAGGTGGTTCTGTCCTGGGGTGAGGTCTTTTACAGTAATGCAGGCGAAGTGGCCATCGCTTTTGCCGCCACTCCGGTTAAGCCTATGATGACCGAGACCAAGTGTCAGTCCTGCCACGGACCGGAGGTCTTCCAGTCGGTTTACGATGTCTATGGACGTTCGGCCAAGCTGCCCAAACTGCTGATTCGCAGTGACTTCTACAGCGACCGCTGCCTGGAGGAGGTGACCCGCATCGAGGTTATCGATCTGCATCCGGCGATTAAGGTCGACCGCAAGGTTAAGCTGCAATCCGACGAACCGCTAATCACCGGGGCCGTAGAAAAGGAACTGAAGATCTGCTGTCTGAAGAAATATCCGCAGATCGAGGTGCGCAAGAAGGTGGTCGGGGTGCATATGGGCTATCACGGTCTGCACAACTATATCGGTACGCCTTTGGTTGCGCTGCTGGAAGCGGCTGGTGCCGGAGACGATTTGAACAAGGGGGTGATGGTTTCGGCACCGGACGGTTACCGGGCGTTCTTTTCCTTCGGCGAACTGCAACTGGCCGACAAGGGTCAGCGCATCATCCTGGCCAAGAGCGACAACGGCAAGCTGCTCAAGGGCCAGCGCGGCGGTAAGTTTCGCATCATCGTCCCCGACGAACTGGTCGACGATCGGGACGTGTTGGCTGTGGAGCGCATCGAAGTGGTGGATCTTAAGCCGCAGGCCAAGATCTCGGTCATCGGTGTCGGTCCCGGCGATACCGACCTGATTACCCTGGAAGCCATCGGTGCCCTGGCCCGGGCCGACGTGCTGGTGGCGCCGGCCGATATCGTCAAGCGCTTCGCTCCTTATCTCGGCGACAAACCGAACCTGTTCGATCCCTTGTTGCTCATCAATCACATGTTCCGCAAGGCTCATCCAGAGTTGGATCCGGCCGAGGCGGAAAAGGTCTGCAGTGTCGAACGTGCCGCCGGGGTGGCGAAGATTCGCCAGGCCCTCGATGAAGGCAAGAACGTGGCCTTTCTCGACTGGGGCGACCCCCTTATCTACGGCAGCTCGCGCTGGATCCGTGCCTTTTTCGACGATGATGAGCTGGAGACAGTGCCGGCTTTGAGTTCTTTCAATGTGGCCAATGCGATGATCCAGCGGGATATTGGCGCCGGCGGCTCGATTGTCATTACTGTGCCGAGTGGCCTGAAGGAAAATCCGCAGTTGCTGGCGGCGCTGGCCAAGAGTGGCGATACTCTGGCCATCTTCATGGGCCTGAAGCAGTTCAAGGAACTGCAGGTCCTGTTCAATGAACACTATGCCGTCGATACTCCGGTGGATCTGGTTTACAGTGCCGGCATCGCCGACAGTGAACGGCTGATTCGCACCACCTTGCAAAAGGCGGTTGGTGAACTGGAGGCAGATCCGGAAAAATTCCTCGGCTTAATCTACATGGGGCCGCGTCTCAATCAGCGCTTCGGGGAGTGCAAATAGGCTCACCGCTTAAGCAACAGTAGCGGGTGGGGAAAGCAACAGGGGCAGGTTCGCGGCGATGGTGATCGACTGGTGCGGGCCTGCCCCTGTTGTTGAGTGAAAAGGGATTAAAATGAAATACCTGTGGCATCGGTTGGCACTGTTGGTTCTATTGTTGGCCGGCTTGATCGTTCCCTGTCAGGCGGCGACCGAGTCGGTAGTAATGGTGACGGGACTGGTCAAGCATCCCCAGCGCCTGACTCTGGAGGATCTGGCCAATTACCGGTCGTTGACGGTGCGTAACACCGAGGTCGCCAGTGGCGGTGCTTTTAACGGTGTTTTTTCTTATCAGGGGGTACCGCTGCAGTATCTGTTGCAGGCCGCCGGGGTGGAAAAGGAAGGCGGCGATTTTGCCAAAGCCATCGATCTGGCCATCGAGGTGCGCAATCGTCTGGGGCAGCGCACCTTGCTCTCCTGGGCGGAAGTGGCTTACGGCCGACCGGCCGACGTAATTATCGCCTTTAGTGCCAAATCGCTGCTGACCAAGGGGCAGGCTGCGCCGCAGCCGGTGACGTTGCCCCGGCTGGTGCTGGCCAATGATTTTTATAGCGACCGTTGTCTGGCGGATATTGTCAGCATTGAGGTGCTCGATCCGACCCCCGGTGCCGAGACCCGACTGCTGCCGCTAGCAGAAACACCGTCTCCTGCCGCAGAAGTAACCACCAAGATCGTCTGGGGAGGTGCTCGCTTCGAGGGCGTGCAACATTTTGCCGGCACACCGTTGGTCGACCTGTTGCGCAAGGCCGGGCTGGCCGACGATTCGCAGGCTACCTTCCTGGTGACGTCCAATGACGGCTATCGCTCGCTGTTGTCCTACGGCGAGTTGTTCTGGTCACCTCTCGGCCGGCGGATTCTGCTGGCCGAGCAGATGGACGGTCAGCCCCTTGGGAAAAATGGTGAACGGTGGTTGGTGCTGCCCGATTCTTCAGCCAACCGCTATGTTCGTGACGTGGCGACCATTGAGATGCTAAGCCCCCGGCATGTACCGAAGCTTACCGTTATCGGGGTCGGTCCCGGAGACACCTGTATGATCACCCTCGAAGCTCTTTCCGCCCTGGCGCGAGCCGATGCGGTGGTGGCACCGGGGGATATTCAGCGACGCTATGCCCGCTACCTGACCGGCAAAGAGGTGTTGTTCGACCCCTTTGCCCTTGCCAAGCGCGACGACGATACCCCCTTGTCCAAGGCCGAGCGGGAGCGGCTACGGGAGGAAGAATGGCGCGTTAACGCCGGCAAGATTCGCCAGGCTCTCGACGCCGGTCGGGACGTGGCTTTTCTCGACTGGGGCGACCCGCAAATCTTCGGCAGTTCTCGCTGGATCCGTGAGTATATCGACGAGGGGGAGATAGAGACTGTCGCCGGGCTTAGTTCCTTCAACGCCGCCAATGCAGTCATTAATCGTGACGTCAGTGCTAACGGTGCCATTGTTCTGACCGCTCCAAAAAATTTACGGCGGAATGGTGCGCTGCTGGAGGCAGTGGCAAAAAATGGTGAAACCCTGGCGATCTTTATGGGGATTCACGATCTACCGCAACTGGTGCCGTTGCTGCAGAGCCACTATGCCGATGAAACTCCGATGCGGTTGGTTTATGACGCCGGAATCCGCAGCCGAGAGCATCAGCTGGCTACCATCTTAGGAAAAGTTCTTGAGGTGGTTAAGGGTGAAAAAGAACATTTTCTCGGGCTGATCTATATCGGTCCCTGCCTGGCTGGTGAGTGATTCCATGTCATTGAAACGACGCTTGAATCTGGGCGATGCCCTGTTGCTGATCATCGGCAACGTCATCGGCGCCGGCATCTTCACTACCAGCGGTTTCCTGGCTGGTGAACTTCCTCATCCCTGGCTGTTCCTCGGCGTCTGGCTTATTGGCGGCATACTGACCATCTGTGGTGCCTTGACCTATGCCGAACTGGCCGGCATGTTTCCGCTGGCTGGCGGTGATTACCAGTATCTCAAGGCTGCTTACGGTCGTTGGGCTGGTTTTATGCTCGGATGGGTGCTGTTCTGGGTCATTAACCCTGGCTCTATCGCTGCTTTGGCCATCGGTCTGGTTAGCTATCTGGCGCTGTTTGTTCCCGGTCTTGGTGCCGTTGAGGCCAAGATGCTGGCGGTCTCGATAATACTTGTTTTTTCCTGGATTAATTATCGAGGTCTGCGTTTAAGCGGTACCACCCAGAATCTCTTGACCCTTGGCACTGTGTTGACCTTGTTGGTTCTTATCGTTGCCGGATTTTCTTCAGGGGGCGGTAGTTGGCAGCATCTGACTGCCCCAGCGGCGGCTGTCGGGTCGCTGGGTAAACTGTTCGCTACACCGATGATTGCGGTGATCTTTACATATAGTGGTTGGTTCGCCGCTGCCTATATCGGCGGCGAGATCAAAAACCCCCGACGCAATCTGCCTTTGTCGCTGATCCTTGGCACCCTCTGCGTGACCCTGATCTATCTGTTGATTAATCTAGTCTATCTTTATGCCCTGCCCATGGCGCAGTTGCAGGGGGCGGTTAACGTCGCCCAGGTTGCCATGACGAATCTCTATGGCCCTGCTGTTGCCGGCATGGTGTCGATCCCGATCATGCTGGCCATTGCCGCCGGAGTCAATGCCACCATCCTTACCGGGGCGCGGGTTTCTTTTGCTATGGGCGAAGACGGCGTCTTTTGGGCACCCCTTAAGGAAGTCCATGCTGCTTATGGTACACCGGCTTGTGCCGTGCTTTGTCAGGCGCTGTTGGCCTGTCTGCTGGTAGGGCTTGGCACCTTCAATCAGCTGCTTGGATACGTGGTCTTCGTTATGTTGCTCTCCAGCATCGCCAGTGTTATGGCGTTGTTTGTTTTACGTTGGCGCAGGCCGGAGCTCGATCGCCCTTATCGTACATGGGGTTATCCGCTGGTGCCTCTGCTCTTTGGCGCCGCCTATCTATGGATTGCGGTGCAGATCGGTTGGGCTAATCCCCGCACGTCCCTGCTCGGTATTTTGATTGCTTTGACCGGTTTGCCCTTCTACCTCTGGCGCCGAAGGAAAGTTCGGGGCAAGACACCCTTGGCCGACTGTCTGGACGCTTGATGGGATCAGCTTGCAGCAACATCCCTGTAATTTTGAAATGGAGCCTGTAGGAATGGATTTGCTGAAAAACTGCGGTTGGGCGCTCGTCCTGTTGTTGTGGATGGCGGGCACCGTCAGCGCGCAATCGCCGGAGGTGCTGTGGTGGGAGTTGGAACATCCAGAGCGCTATGTCAATGGGTACAACGATCCCGACCGGGATATCTGGGAGCTGCGCAACGAAGCCGAGTTGTTGCATCAGCGGCTCGGTCAGCCCAAGCGTTTGCTGCTGCACCAAGGCCCTTTTCCAGGTAAAGACGATCAGGGCAGGCAGGACGCTGTGCCACTGCGCCAGGTTCGCGCATGGCTCACCGGGCCGAACGGCGAGCGGCAGGACGTGTCGCTACAGGAAAGCGGCGGGGACATCGAAGTCGAGGTGCCGGGAGTAGACGCGGCCAGTGGTATCTATCTGCTCGGGTGCCACTTTACCGTCGGCCGGCAGGATATCGATGGCGACGGAGTAAAGGAACAGGTTCACTACTATGGCAAGTTTCTGCTCCGACATGACAACGGCAACTCGATCAACGGCGGTGAGCGGGAAGTCTTCTTTGGTGGCGACGCCATGCCGCTGGAGATCGGCCCCGTCCAAGCCAGCCGCTATAGCGGCATCATCCAGATCGCCCATCGCCCCCACATCATGGTGGTATATTATCGAGGCGAGCCCCTGGCCGATGCCGAAGTGACGGTTTTGACCGAACGCGGCTGGCAAACCCGGGCGACCACCGGCAACGGCGGGCGTTTCGAAATCGTCCCAGTGGCCAGCCGAGGCGCGGATCGCAATTGTGAACTTTATCTCTATATCGTGCGCCATCACGATCGGCAGCGCGGGGAGTATCATATCGCCACGATCCCGATGATCGTCGATCCCCCCTGGCCCGAATGGTCCCATTACACTACCACCTTCATCACCTGGGGCCTCGCCGGGGCTCTGTTCGCCGCTCTGCTGGCCTTCGGCCTGATTCAACGGCGGCGCCGTCGCAATCTGGCCCGGCTGGCACGTTTCAAGGAGGCGTCATGCGTGTGACCCGGCTCCGCTGGCTGGTGCTGACCCTCTCTTTCTTTCTGCTGACCTTCGGCGGATGGGCGGGAGTTCACCTCGGCGCCTACCTGCCGACCTTCGCCTGTTATTTCGTGGGCCCGGACAGTTACGGGGGCGCCTGCTTTTTTCCCCAATTTCAGATGGAGCTGGCCCGAGGTAGTCTAGTCGGATTAGGCAACGCCCTGCTGATCGCGGGAGTGGCCATCCTGCTCATCATCCCCCTCGGCAGCGCCTGGTGCGGCTGGATATGCCCTTTTGCCTTCATCCAGGATCTCCTCGACCTAGTGCGCCGCAAGCTCGGCCTCGGTCATCTCCGCTTTCCGGAACGGTTGCGTGAAGGGCTGCGGCCGGTCAAATGGATATTTCTTTTCATCTTTTTGCTGCTGCCTCTCTGGGCCGCTTTTCCGGTGCTGGTCCCGGCGGTGGCCCGCCATCTTGACATCCCTTTCTGCGAGCTTTGTCCCGCTCGCTACATCATGCCGCTGCTGACCGGGCGCGCCATTTATTCGGGCGTGAGCCTGGAAAATGCCACCACCATTACCTTGACCGGCTTGGGTGCCATTTTCGCCATCCTGGCCCTGGTTCTTGCCCTGTTCAAACGGCGATTTTGGTGTGCTTACTGTCCGATGGTGCTGGTTCTGTCCTTTTTTCGCCGCATCAGCCTGCCGAAGCTGAAGAAAGATGTGCAGAAGTGCACCCGTTGCGAGATCTGCTACAACGTCTGCCCGATGGATATCGAACAAGTATTTAAAGAGCGGGAAAAGGAGGATGTGACTTTTCCCGACTGCGTTTTGTGCCTGGCCTGCGTTGAGCACTGTCCAGAAGACGACGCCTTGCGGGCCACTTACGCTGGCAAAACTTTTTTCCGTTCGACCCGTAAAGGATTTTTTCTCCGCCGGCAGATCGGTGTCGATAATCATAAGAAGCAAGGATAAGTAGCTATGGGAAAACGTAAACAGCGCTTGTTGCGCGCCCTTGGCCGTTCGGCGGAAGGTGTGCTGCGGGGTTTGGAAGAAGCCGCCGACCGGCCGGAGCAGCTCGATTACTTCATCGACGTGATGCGCGCCGCCTACGTCGACGATTGCCTGGCCGAACGATTGCAATTCGGCGAGCCGCGGCCCAAGGTGGTTGGTATCTATTGCGTCATGGCCCCCGAGGAGCTGGTCTACGCCGCCGGTGCGATTCCCCTGCGCCTGTGTGGTGGCAGTCACGAGGCCTCCTGTGCCGGCGATGAACTGGCGCCACGGGATGCCTGCCCGGTGGTCAAGTCCTCCCTCGGCAGTACCGCCCTTGGTGCACCGTCTCTCTATGAATTGTGCGATGTGGTGGTGGTGCCAACCACCTGCGATGCCAAACGCAAGATGGCCGAGGAGCTAGCTCAGCATACCGAAGTCTGGGTTTTGGAGGTGCCCCATGTCAAGGAGAGCGAGGGAGCTCGGCGGCAGTGGCTGGAAGAATTGTACGGATTTAAGAGAGATTTGGAGCGATTGACGGGTAATCGTATTCGCCGGCGCGTCCTTAAGGAGGCCATCGCCATGCTCGGTCGCGCCCAATACCAGGCCCGACGTCTCTACCAGCTGCGCCAGGCCTCGGTTCCTGTGGTGCGCGGCAACGAAGCGGCCCTGGCCCTGCACGCCTTTGCCTTTGACCGGGCCGATCGCTGGACCGAGGCCATGACCCGCTTTAACGATGAGTTGGAAGAGCGCGCCCGCCAACAACGACCGCTGCACGGGCCACGGACCCCGCGTCTGATGCTGGCCGGTGCGCCGTCCATCTTCCCCAATTGGAAGCTGCCAAATCTCATCGAGGAGATGGGCGCTGCTCTGGTGACTGACGAGTCCTGTGTTGGCGACCGTTATCTGTACGATCCGGTAGGAGCGGTGGAGAATACCATGGAGGATATGCTGGTGGCCCTGGCCTCTCGCTATCTGATGCCCTGCACCTGTCCCTCCTTTGCACCCAACGACGATCGCCTGTTCCGACTGCGCCAGGCGGTGGAGGATTTTCAGCTCGATGGAGTGCTTTACCTCGTCCTCAAGGGCTGCGTCATTTACGATTTTGAACTGCAGCGGGTGGAAAAGCTGATGAGGGAACTGGATGTGCCGGTGCTGCGCATTGAAACAGACTATAACCCGGAGGATGTAGAGCAGCTGCGTACCCGGGTCGAGGCCTTCATTGAAATGATTCAGGAAAATAAGCAACAAGAGGGGGGAGCATGAGGATTTTTGCCGGGATCGATGCCGGTTCCACCTATCTCAAGGTCGCGCTGGTGGACGACAATCGCGAGCTGCTCGGAGTCAGGACGGCGCCGACGGGAATCGATGCCCGGGAAACGGCCCAGGAAGTGCTCGACGCTCTCTGCCGCAAGGCCGGTATCGAGCCCGCAGTGCTGGCAGCCATCACCGCCACCGGTTACAGCCGCCGGCAGATCGATATTGCCGGCGACAACGTCACCGAGATCAAGGCCCATGCTGCCGGAGCTCGCTGGGCCCTTGGAGCAGATAGTGAGGTACGGACTCTGATTGACGTCGGTGGACAGGACAGCAAGGTGATTGTTTTTGATGATAACGGTGCGGTGAAAAATTTTGTCATGAACGACAAGTGCGCTGCCGGCACCGGTCGTTTTCTCGAGGCGTTGGCCCGGGTGCTGGATATTTCGGTGAAGGAGATTGGCCCCATGGCCCTGCAGTCGAAACTGCCTTGCGAGATTAACAGCATGTGCGTGGTGTTTGCTGAATCGGAGGTTATTTCTCTGTTGGCTCGGCGCCACGATCCGGTGGATATCGTCGCCGGCATCCATGTCTCCATGGCCAAGCGAATCGCGGTCATGGCTCGCAAGGCGGGGTTGAGCGGCGAGGTGCTGCTCACGGGCGGCGGCGGACTTAATCCCGGGCTGGTGGCGGCTTTTGAGGACGAACTGTTGTGTGATGTGCACATCGCTGAGCATCCTCAACTTAACGGCGCCATCGGCGCGGCCCTGCTCGCGGGCCGCCTGGCCGCGGTTGCTTGAGGTCGTATCGTGTCCCTTGACTTCCTGACAGTATACGGCTCTGCCCTGACCATCGGTCTGCTGGCCGGTGCCACCCATTGCACCCTGGTCTGTACGCCCCTGATGACTACAATGGTCCTAGGACGAGGGGAGGGGGCTCGTGACGGCCTACTGGCCTGGCTGTGGCTGGGCTGCGGCCGTATCATCGGTTGTAGTCTGCTGGGGGCGATCAGCTACGGCTGTGGTCAATTGCTGGGGGAATTTGGGGTTTCTTTCTGGTGGCGACACGGCGCGGTTGGCGGTCTGCTGCTGGTTCTGGCTTTGATGATGTTCCGTTCAGCCAGTGCCGTTGCTGAGGGCCATCAAGGATGCGGGAAACATAAACAACGATCAGCGACTGCCGGGTTACGCTGGCCGATGCTGTTAGCCGGCGGGGTATTGGCCACGGTCCCTTGTCCGCCGCTGCTCGGAGTGCTCGGTCTAGGTCTGAGCAGCCCGTCAGCTTGGCAGGGTGCGTTGCTGCTTGGCCTGTTCGGCCTCGGTTCCACCCTGTCTCCATTGCTGGTATTGTGCGCGGGAGCAGGCTGGTTCGGGCGGCGTTTGCACCATGCTGCCCCGCACTATCGGCCGCTGTTTCGTCGCACCGCCGGTGTTGTGTTGTCGCTGCTCGGCATCGGCTGGCTGCTGGCCGGGCTGCCGGTGGTTTAGTGCCTCGTATAATGACCCCTGTCTCCCAATGCAGGCTCTTTTCGGCGCTGATTGCGTTACGCCAAATTGACTTAGTCATGGCTCGGATTAGCGCTCGGTAGCCCGTCGTTCGATTTCGGCTTTGGCTTGGGCAATGGCTAGTCAGTATTTGGAACAGTCGTCTGGTCCACCCACGCTTATCTATTAAAGAAAACCCTTCATGCTACTTCCCAAACCGGCCCATCTCGTCTAAAATCATAGAATAATTGACCTTCCGCTCGCGGAGCAAAATCCATGCTTGTCTCTGCTCTTAAGCCGGTTATGTTGTTACTTGGCTGGCTTCTGATTTTGATATTTTTATCCGCTGCCGGTCCGGCGTTGGCGGCCGATCCGTTGCGCCTTCAGGTCGAGGGTGTAGACGGGGAGGCGTTGGCCAATGTGCAGGCCGCCCTGGCCTTTCCCCCCGGTCTGGTAAAAAACGGCACGGTCGATCGGCGCTGGCTGGATCGCTTCGAGCGCCAGGTGCCGGACAGGACGCGGAAGGCTCTCGAACCTTTCGGGTTTTATGATGCCATTATCCACGCCGAATCAACCACGGTTGAGGGGGGCGCTAAGCTGCTGAAGGTGGTCATTGAGCCGGGGAAGCCGGTGCGCATGACCCAGGTCCAGATCTCCATCGAAGGGCTCGGTGCTGGGCGGTCAGCGCTGCAGCGGTTGCGGGACAATTTCCCTCTGCAGGCGGGCCAGGTGCTGCAGCAGGAGCAATATCAGCTGGTTAAAAAAGAGCTGCAGAGCCAGGCGGTGGCCCTCGGGTACCTAGATGCGTCCTACCGCGTCCATGAAATCCGCATTGATCCCCCCCGCTATGCCGCGGAGATCGTCCTGTTGCTGGAGACCGGCCCCCGCTACAAATTTGGCGAGATACGTTTTTCCGGGGCTGATAACTATCCCGACCCCTTTCTACGCCGCTATCTGGCCTTTGACTCCGGTGAGGTCTTTTCTCAGGCCCACCTTGGGCAGACCCAACTTAATCTTCTCGATTCCGACCGGTTCAAGGAAATTCGATTGTTGCCCGATCGGGCAGCCACTGTCGATGAGCATATCCCCGTCGAAATCGCTCTGGAACCGTCGCCCTCCAAGCGCCTGCGGCCGGGCATCGGCTACGGCACCGATACCGGGGCGCGGTTGACCCTGCAGTTCCAGAATCTAAATATGTTCGAGCGGGGCCATGAACTGAATCTGGCCCTGAACCTGTCCCAGGTCCGGCAGACGGTCGGGGTCGCCTATCTCTGGCCCGACCACAAAAGCATGCACAGTTTTACTGCCCTGCGGGTCGGGCTTGAACAGGAAGATAATGATTCCTTCAAGATGAGCAAGATCTACACTGAAATCGAGCGGACCCGGGAACTCGGCCGGGGGAGCAAGGGGTCCCTTTATACGCAATTTTTCTATGAGGACTTTACCGTGGGCGGGGAGCAGGACAGCTTGAAGATGATCGTGCCGGGGTTGCGTTTTTCCCATCGCGGTTACCAGAACCTGATTCGCCCCCGCAAGGGCTATCAATACTTGTTGGAGTTGCGCGGTGGTCACCAGATGGCTGGTTCTGATACCGGCCTGCTGCAGCTGCTGGCGGCCGGCAACTTTATGGTGCCATTGCCGGGGCGTTTTACCCTTTTTGTTCGCGGTGAGGGCGCTGGAACCCTGCAGAATGAGCCTGTGCAGGATATCCCCGTATCTTTGCGCTTTTTTGCTGGTGGCGATCAGAGTGTTCGCGGTTATGCCTACAAGTCCCTGGGCCCCGAAGATGACGACGGCGAGGTGGTCGGCGGCAAGCATCTGTTGGTCGGCAGCATCGAGCTGGAACGGTCCCTCGGCGAAAACTGGGGGGTGTCGATCTTTTATGATGTGGGTAATGCCTTCGACTCCTTTTCCGAGTATGATCTGGCCGAGGGCGCCGGTTTTGGTGTCCGGCGTTATACGCCGGTCGGGGCGGTCAAGCTCTATATCGCCCGAAATATCAGCGAACCCAATCCCAGTTACCGTTTGCATCTCAGTATTGGATTCGGATGGTGAAACGCTATTACAAATACGGGGCTGGTCTGCTGCTGGTCCTGACCCTTGCTCTGGCGGCGGGGGCCTGGTGGCTGCTGGCCACGACGGGCGGGGCCCGTTGGCTGGTCCGGCAGGCACCTGCGGCTCTGACCGTGCAGCAGGTCGAAGGGCGTCTCTGCGGCCCCCTGCGGCTGGTTGGGATTGAGGCCAGCGGGCCGACGGGGGCGTTGGCCATCGAGCAGCTGCAGATAATATGGCAGCCGGCGGCGCTGTTGCGCGGCAAGCTGTTGGTGTCTGAACTGTCCGCCGCTGGTTTGACCTTCACCAGCAGTCCGTCCTTACTTCAGACGGCCGCCGACAAGCCAGCGGGGCCCTGGCGCTGGCCTGAGTTGCCCGGCTGGCTGCATTGGCTTCGCGCCGAAATTACACAGCTGAGTCTGCAGCGGCTGAGCTGGCAGCGGCCGGGTCAGCCGCCGCTGACCCTTGAGCAGCTGGCGGGGCGGCTGAAATGGACCGGCAGCCGTCTGGAAGTCAGGGAGCTCACACTGAGTGATCCGGCTGGAGAGCTGGTCGCCAGCCTTGAGGCCCGCTGGGGTCAGCCGTTTCTGCGGCTAACGATGAATGCTCAGCTCGAGGATGTGGCCGGTGCGCCGGCCGGACTCGATCTGACCCTGGAGCTGCAGCCTGCCAACGATCGGGAGGGCTTTGCTGGGGAGGTTCGCCTTGCTGCCAACAGCGCGCCGAGCGGGGCCCTGGAGCTGGCAGCCCAGCTGGAGTTGGACAGCCAAGGGGTTAGCATGCACGCGCTGCAGCTGCGGCCGGTCGGCGCCAAGGGTCGTATTGACGGGAAGTTGAGCCTCGGCTGGGCAATCGAACCCCTGCAGGTGGCGGCGGATCTGGTGGTGGCGGAGCTGGACCTGGCGCCCTTTATCGGTCAGGTTACAGATCTGGGTGGCACCTTGCAGCTCACCGGCAGCATTGACGATTATCGCGGCCAGTTCGCTTTGACCAACCGGGCCGATGATTGGCAGGCCCTGCGCCTGACCAGTGGTTTTGCCGGCAATCTCCAACAGCTGACCCTGACCCAGCTCGACGCCGGCTTGCTTAAGGGACAACTGCGGGGCGAGATGACCGCTGCCTGGCAACCGGAACTGCGGGTGGCGGGGCAGCTCTCCGGCCACAATCTCGACCCCTCCGCCTATCATGGCGACTGGCCCGGGACGGTTAATCTGGAAATTGCGGGGAGTTGGCGGCGGCCGGCGGATCAACCGATGGAGCTGGCCGTGAAAGGCCGGTTGCTGGACAGCCTGTTGCGAGGCTATCCCCTGCGTGGGCGGATCGACGCCAGCCTGCAGGGTGACGAGCTGGAGTTGGCGGCCCTCGAACTGCAGGGTCAGGGGGTGTCCCTAGAAGCTCAGGGGGCTCTGCTCAAGCGAGTCGATTTTCAGGCCCGTGTGGAGGATTTGGCCACCTTGGTGCCGCAGACCTCCGGCGTTCTGCACAGTTCCGGCTGGCTGCGCTGGCGGGACCGGCAATTGACGGGGGCGGTGCAGGGCAATGGTGGGGGAATCAACTTCCACGATTTGCAGGTCAAAAGCGTCAGTTTTGCCGCCAGTCAGCGAACAGCTCAGGGCGCAGGGGAGCTTAGTCTGCAGGTCGAACAGCTGCAGAGAGCCGGGCTGCCCCCTATCGATGGGCGCTTGCAGGCATCCGGCACTGCGGATAAGCACCAGGCCAGTGCCACCCTGCGCCTGGCGCCCGATACGGCGATTGAGCTGAGGGTGGCCGGTGTTTATCAGCAAGAGCGCTGGCAGGGTACGGTGCAACAGTTGGTGCTGCAGGATAAGGCCGGTCCCTGGCGCTTGCTGCAACCGGTCGCCGTGGCCCTGTCGGCCCAGGCCCTGCAGTTTGATCGCCTGCAGTTGCAGGGGCCCGGTGCCGAAGAGTTGACAGCCGATGCCGACCTGCAGCTGCAGCCTTTTTCAGGGCAGCTCCATGCCCAATGGCAGGATATCAACCTGGCGCGAGCCAACCCCTGGCTAGCGGCGATGCAACTGAGTGGCCAAGTCAGCGGCAAGGCAGAGCTAAGCTGGCCAGAGGGCGCTGCGCCGGATCTTTCGGCCCGCCTTGATTTGCACGGCCGGTTGGTGCAGGACCGCCTCTCTGTCGGTCTGCAACGGGTTACTGCCGAGCTGGACTGGAATCGCAGCGGATTGACCGGCAAGGGTCTGGTTGAGCTGGATCAGGGCGGGCGTCTGGAAGGTGGCTGCTACTCCGCCGCTCCGGCGGTGGCCCAACTGCCCGATAGCGGTCAGTGGCAGCTGAACTGGCAGGCTCTGGATCTGGGGCGCTTGCAGGTTTTTCTGCCGGTCGGGTTGACGGCCGAGGGGCGGTTGGCCGGGGAGGCTAGGGGCAGTTGGTCGTCTGGAGGGGCACTCGCCGCGATCGGGAGCGCGGAGGTCGAGGGCGGTCGTCTGGAGGGCGTCCTGGCTGAGTCGCAGATTTCCCTGTTGTTAAAAACCGGTCGCTTCGATTGGGACTGGCAAGATCAGCAATTGCAGGGGGAGGTTTCCCTGGTGCTCGAAGAGTACGGGCGTCTCGCCGGTCGTTTTAACCTGCCCTTACCTGCCAGGTCGCCGCTGGCTTTTGATCCGCAAGGCTCGTTAAACGCCAGCCTGGCGGGACAGATGCGGGAAACGGGCCTGATCCCGGCGCTGTTCCCGGGCGTGTTGCAGGAAACCCGCGGCCAGGTGGAGATCGATCTGACCGCCACCGGCCAATGGCAAAAGCCCGTTCTCCAGGGTCGGCTGCAACTGGTCGACGCTGGAGCCTACGTGCCCTCCGCAGGTATCGAATTGCGGGATATTGTCCTCAACGCTGAGCTGGCCGACGACCAGGTGCGGTTGAAGAAACTTACGCTTCGGTCAGGTTCGGGCAGTCTGCAAGCCCAGGGAGTCCTGCGATTGGCGAACTGGCGCCCAGTCTCTTACCAGGCGACTTTGGAAGGCGAGGGCTTTCAGCTGGTCAATCTGCCGGAGCTGCAACTTCTGGTTACCCCCCGCCTCTCCCTGCAGGGGACGCCCGCGGGTATGACCGTCAGCGGTACCGTTACGGTCCCGGAAATGCTGCTGCGTGGTGTGGAGCAGAGCGCTCTGGTTAATCCCAGCGAAGACGTGATCATCGTCGGTCAGGAACTGCCGGCTGAGCCTTTGGAGCGTTTCGCCCTGAAGGCCAACATCGGATTGCTGCTCGGCGAGCATGTATTGATCCAGGCCAGAGGCCTCGACGCCCGGTTGACGGGTGGGCTGGATCTGACGATAGACGGGCTAGATCAGATGCGGGCAAAAGGCCGCATCACCGTTGCTGAAGGGAGTTTTAATGCCCACGGGGCCAAGCTCGACATTCAGCGGGGCCAGGTGCTGTTCAATGGGCCGGTCGAAGCGCCGACCCTAGATATCCTGGCCATCCGCAAGGTACGCAAGGTCAAGGCCGGGGTGCGGGTCACCGGCACGCCCCAGGCGCCGAACATCACCCTGTATTCCGAGCCGGCCATGACCGACAGCGACCGCCTGGCCTATATCGTGCTCGGTCGGCCTTTGGCCCGCAACAGTGGCGAAGCAGATCTGATGATGACCGCCGCCGGAGTCATGCTTTCCGAGGGGGAATCGGTGGTGCTGCAGGACCGCCTCAAACGACAGTTGGGGTTGGATGCCTTGGGATTCGAAGCGGGTGACGACGAGGGTGATGTCGCCGCGTCGATGTTGACCATCGGCAAATACCTGAGCCCCAACCTGTATGTGAGCATCGGCCAGTCCCTGTTTACTGAAACTAGCGAGTTTCGCATGCGCTACAGCCTTGGCGAGAACTGGGAAGTCAAGTCAACAACTGGTACCGAAAGTGGTGTCGACCTCTACTATAAGATTGAGTTTCGCTAGACTGCTTTGGTGTTAGGAATAAAAGACGTCAAGTGAGAAGGTTCAGGATGAGATATGTGCAACCAGGGCGGATCTAAGGCCACCCTGGTTTTGTTGAAGGGCGATGTTGGTTTCCTTGGCAAATAGGGCACAGCTTAGGCAGGGATTTATCCCGGTTCCGGCAGGCAGCATCGAACCACCAAGCCGTTGCGGAATATGATGATACGGCTGTCTTCTCCGTCAAAAGGATCGTACTGCCAAAGTACTATCGGCTGGTCGTTTTCCAGAAGTAGGACGTCGTCAGTATTTAGCGGCATGGCGGTGTCCGACTCGTCGCCTCGAACAATCTCGGCATAGTCGGGTGGACCGCACTTGGCAAAGACCTCATTCTTGGTCATGCCTGCATCGGGTTGGCAGATGGCAAGGGCCAGAGCTGACAACAACAGAAACAGTATGGCAATTGACCAATATTTCATAGCGCCTCCCCTGTTTGGCATGGTCCTCAACGAGTAGTGCTTGTATCTAAAGCATAATCGAGACAGGGGATCTCGGCTAACTGATCATCAACAAAAAAGCATCAGTCGATGACGGAAACCTTTTCGATGATGATCGGTTCTTGCGGCACATCCTGATAATCTCCGGCACTGCCGGTGACCGCCTGTTCGATGGTATAGACCACGTCCATGCCGTCGATTACCTCGCCGAAGACCGCGTAGCCGTAGAGCTCCGGCTTCGATCCGGCATGGTCCAGAGATTTGTTGTCGGCGGTGTTGATGAAGAACTGGGCTCGGGCGCTGTCGACCTCCGAGGTGCGGGCCATGGCAATGGTACCGGTTTTGTTTCTGAGCTTGTTAGTCGCTTCGTTTTTGATCGATTCGCCGGTCGGTTTTTCCGCCAGGCCTGGGGTCAGGCCACCCCCCTGGATCATGAATTCCTTGATTACCCGGTGAAAAATGGTGCCGTCGTAATGGCCTGCCCGAGCGTAGGCGATAAAGTTGGCCACGGTAAGGGGGGCCTTGGCAGCGTTCAGTTCAAGAATGATTTCGCCCAGGGATGTTTCCATCTGGATCAGAGGATTAGAGGCGCTCACGGCGTACTCCTTGTCGGATTCGATAGATATGGCAAATGTCTTAAGCAGTGATCAACAGGTCGAGAATTATAGAGGTTATGGGTTGTTCAGGCAAGGGCGATGTAGCCTTCATACGGATCATGCTAGGAGGCTGTTGGACTATCCATGAGCCGGCTGCAAATTCGGCTGTGTGGCCCATATTTCAGCTCCTTTTCGGCCCATAGCTACAGCTATGAACTTTCAAGCGAGCTAAAATCTGTTCTCAAACATCCAAATTTTCGCATCGGCCCGTATTGTCCGATAGACTCCTGGGGGATTAGAGCTGAGCCGCTGCGGCTCGAGTCTTGATTGTCGCGTAAGACAAAAAAATGGCGCGCCGCTTAGGAGGGAAAGCAGCACGCCGAAAGGGTAGAATGGCTGTTTTAAGTTCTGTTGTTATTTAGATCGGCTCGGCATCGAAAAAGCTTTAGAGTTAAATGGTTACGCTAGCAAGTCGGCCGTAGTATAATTACAGGCAGAACTGGTCGATCATCTCCACCAGTTCTGGAATTTGCGGCTTGCTGATGGAACCGTTTGCCCCAACCAAAGTGCACTTGGCGGCCATCTGGTCGGTGATCAGCGAAGAGAACATGATGATCTTGAGATTCTTCAGGCCCAGTTCTTCACGAACCTTGCGGCACAGGGTCAGGCCGTCCATCTTCGGCATTTCGATGTCGGTAATCAGGATATTCAGTTGCTGCAGGAATTCCTCTTCTGAATCGACCTGTTCGTGGATTTTTTTCAACGCTTGGTAGCAGTCGTCGCCATCAACGAAGGTAGTCAGCTGGGTGTAGCCCGAATTGGTCAATACCCGTTGAATGCCGGTCCGAATGATAGACGAATCCTCGGCCATCATCAGTTTGATTTTCTGACGCCGCTCAGTTTTGCTCAGGCCTTCTGCCGAAGTGTCTTGTTTCTCAACCGCCGATCCTGCAAAGACCTTGTTCAACTCAGGATCGAGTTCGGTAAGGATGTGTTCCAGATCGACGATCAGGATTTCCTTGCTGCCGACATTAATGCTGCCGGTGAAGCGGGGCCGGAACTTGTCGATAAAGGGAGCCATCGGCCGGACATCCTCCCAGCTGACGCGGTGAATCTGATTGACGTCGTCCACCATAAAGCCTGTCACCTTTTGGTTGAACTGGCAGACTAGGACGACGGGCCGTTCTGGTCCCTGGTCGTTAGGCTGTTGGGGGTTGAGATGTTTGTTCAGGTCGATCAGCGAGATAGACTGACCCCGCACCAGATAGGTACCCATCACCGACCGTTTGCTCTCCGGCAGCTTGGTCGTTTTTTCGGGTTCGTATTGAATAATCTCCCGCAGCTTCTGCACGTTGATGCCAAAGGACTGTCCCGCCAGATAAAATTCCAGGATTTCCATTTCATTGGTGCCGCTTTCCAGCAAAATCTCTTGGCTGGGTCTGTCTTCCATCATCGCTTCCGCTCCGTATAAAAGATAAGAACTGCGCTGTTCAAGTCAAAGCCGGTAGGCTGGTCAATTCTCTGACACAAAAGAAATGTTTAACAGTGCGTTGCGCCAAAAATTTGGTCCTTGCCCATATATCTGCACGGCATCAAACGTTTGCAGTCAGNNGTTTGCAGTCAGGGTATTGCACAAACTGTGACAATGTTCGCCAAAAGGGGAAGTAATAATGTGAAATAAAGGAAAATTCTGCCTTTTCTGTGGTTCTGGTTCCCTCCTTTGAGCTGTTGTCAGGCTTTACCATAAAAGAAATCATTAAAAAACAATAAATTGCCCTGCAGAGAGGAATCTGTACTTCATTGAGACACTTTCTGGTCCCCATATGCCCCACTTCTGGGGCGGGTTCTGCCACACTTGTGGTACGTTCGACCGATGGGATGATTAATCGCGAGAGACAAATGATTTGTTGGAGGAGTTGATCAAAGGGCAGGGCCAATAGGGTGGTGAGTGGCAAACCATGGATCGATGTTGATGGCCATCAGTTGCCCTCCCAGGCTCCATAGAGACAAGGCGGAGGCAGGCCAAGCGAGGTGTGGCGGGTGGGAAAGTGATAATATAGATTCGGATTAGTCCGATAGAGTGCAGATAAACGTGGGTCCAAGACAAAGAAAAAGGGGTTACAGCAAAAGCCGTAACCCCTTGTTTCTTTATGGTGCCCCGGGACAGAATCGAACTGCCGACACGAGGATTTTCAGT
>LGVF01627612.1_pt1 | contig 29700 bp, 29 predicted proteins | sample 469901 | NCBI WGS metagenome assembly LGVF01 (sample SAMN03893561, study PRJNA290197) | marine sediment metagenome | material: sediment; isolation source: combined push core samples #3730, #5133, and #5579 collected at Hydrate Ridge | place: Pacific Ocean: Hydrate Ridge
GACGAAGATAACGAATCAGCATAATATATTGAAAAGACTATGATAAATTCATAGTCTTTTTTTGTGAAGTTAAATTAAAAATTGGGATATGGTATAATATAATTGATAGAAGGTGATACTAATGAAAGAAAGACAAATCGTCAGTGCACAGGAAATGAGAATTCTTGATAAACTTACAGTTACCGAAAAAGAGATTACATCTTATGAATTAATGCAGCAAGCTGGAAGAATGATATATAAGCACATTTGTCGTAATGGTGTTTGTGATATATCTGAGACAATATTAATAGTAGCTGGAGTTGGAAATAACGGTGGTGATGCATTAATTGTTGGCCTTCATTTAATTGAACGCGGATTGAAACCATTATTCGTTATTATTGGTAAAGAAGAAAACCAATCCCATGAATCAAAACAAGCAATAAGTAATATAATTGAAAATAACTTTGAAGTAACACGGATAGATACTATAAAATCTATAAATATATTTAAAGAACTTATTGAACAATCATCAATTGTTGTTGATGGTATTTTTGGAATAGGATTAATGAGAGAAGTAGAAGGATATTATAAAGAAGTTATCAATTTAATCAATCAGAGTTATGCACAAGTAGTAAGTATAGATATACCTTCAGGAATAAACGCTGATAACGGTCTTGTTTTAGGGATAGCTGTTAAAGCAGATGTTACAGTAATTATTCAAAATTATAAACAAGGGAATTTGTTAAATGATGCCTTGGACTATTCAGGTGAAATGCATTTATTAGATATCGGAATACTACAAACTTTATTCCCCGAAAAACAAGCATTATTGAATAAATCATATTTAAAAAACAAACTTCCAAAAAGAATAAAAAATACACATAAATATAACTATGGAAACATATTAACTATCGGAGGCTCAAAAGGGATGATGGGAGCTCCTTTAATGGCAGCTTATGCTGCTTTAAGAACAGGAGCAGGTCTTTCATCAGTTTCATATAACGATAAATATCTAAATCATATTCATAATCCCTATCCCGTTATTATGGTAAATACCTATTTAGGTCTAGAAGACATTCCTTCACAAACACAAAAGAAAACAGCGATTATTTTTGGTCCAGGATTAGGTAAAGATGATGAAATAAACTTGAAGATTTTAAGTTATTTACTTTCGCTTGAAACGCCATTAGTTGTTGATGCGGATGGTATCTATTACTTAAAACAACTAATTCATGATTACAGTGAAAGAGAAAATATTATTGTTACTCCTCACAATAAAGAAATGGCAACATTTCTAGGAATAGATATTGAAGATATAAAGCACGAACCAGTATTGTTCGCAAAAAATATCGCTCATAAATATAATCTTACAGTCGTTCTAAAAGGATCTTGTACAATTATTACTAATAACGATGATACTTATTTTAGTATTGGTGGAAACCCAGGAATGGCAACAGCTGGGACAGGTGATGTTCTATCTGGAATTATTGGTAGTTTATTAGGTCGAGGATTTAGTCCAATGGAAGCTGCTAAAATTGGGGTTTTAATTCACTCAAAAGCAGGAGAACTTGCCGTTAATAAATACGGAGAAGAATCATTAATTGCAACCGATCTAACCCAGCTAATTCCCAAAGTATTAAAGAGTATATAGGCATTATTCTAAAAAAAATGAGTTGTCAATCAAATTGACAACTCTTTCATTTACTCAAAATGTTACTATCGCAATATTTGATAAAGGCATCGATAATGTCCTTATCAAATTTACTTCCGCTTAAACTTATAATTTCTTGAATTGATTTTTCCACAGTCCAAGCTTTTTTATAAGGTCTTTCACTAATAAGTGCATCATAGACATCTACAACAGCTACAATTCTTGCTGCAAAAGGAATATCAATTCCTTTTAGTTTTCTTGGATATCCTGTGCCATCCCAATTCTCATGATGACTTTCACAAATATCTATACCCATATTAATAAAGTTGTTCTTAGAGTATTTATTTTGAATTTCACGTAATGTTGTGCTACCTAATGAGCAATGTGTTATCATAATTTCTTTCTCTTTTTTTGTTAAAGATGAAGGTTTATTTAGAATGTTTTCAGGAATCCCTATTTTACCAATATCATGGAGTGTACTTGCTAATTCTATTGATTGAATAAACACTGATTTTATATGATTGTTTTTTAAATAGATAGATTCATCAATACTGGTTGCAAGCATTAAAGATAATTGTCCAACTCTATCGATATGATTTCCGGTTAATAAATCTCGAGATTCTGCTAATTTCGCTAAAGAATAGATTGTAATATAATTTGAGTTTTCAATATCAAGTAGATTATCATAAATTTGTTTTTCTAAAATAACGTTATCTCCTTTTAGCATTAATTCATGACGATAATGTTCTTTTCGGTAATAAGAAGAAGTATAACTTCCCAAAATGGCAATAAGGTTAAAACCAATATAAAATATAGAATATATTAAGAAATTATCCAAATTAGAATTTATATGTGTAATAGCAAGGATGAAATAAACGATCATAATTGCTATTGAACCAATTGTAACGAATTCCCATTTTATTCGAAGAAGAAAATAACCATATACAAAAACTAGGAATAGACCACCATAATAGCTAAATATACTAGGATCTAATATTAACATTATAATAATTCCGATACCAGCAACCACATATAGTAAAGTAAGCATATATTGATGAATTTTATAAAATGATTTGTGGTAACTTAAGCCAAAGCCTATTAGGGCTAGTGGTAGAATCAAATATAGTCTAATAATTATAAAGATATTAATATTTGCTACGTCAAGAAATTTATCAACTACTAAAAACAAAGAATATATTAACGCACCTATTATTAATGCTATTCTAATAGCTTTTATGTCTTCTTTAAATAAGTACTTTTCATATTTTTCGTCTTTTTCTTTATGATTTCTTAACAAAACCATATTTACACCTTCTAACTTAAGTATAATTTTACATTATTTAGAAAAAAAATACAAATCATCAATCCTTTTTTTGTGCTATAATAATGGTATGGTGAGGTGGTTGTATGAGAGTATTTATTGCTATCGAATTTGAAGATAATGTGAAGAGATACTTAAAAAATGTCCAGGACATTGTAAAAACGACTACATATAGTGGTAATTTTACAAACTACAATAACTTTCATCTCACTATAAAATATATTGGAGAAATCTATAATGGTGAGTATGAGGAACTAACAAATTGTCTTGACGATGTTTGTTCTAATATTGCACCTTTTTCTATTAAGATAGGAGATATTGGTTTCTTTAATAAGAGAACAGCAAATATTGTTTGGGTTGGTGTAACACAGGGAAAAGATACAGTTAAGAGAACTTTTAGAAGAATTGAAATTGAAACTGTTAATTCAGGATTTCATCCTGAATTAAGAAAATATCGTCCTCATGTTACAATTGGAAAGAAAGTTATTTTTAGTAACGGAACCTATACAAATGGATTACCATTATTTAATGAGGAAATCAAAGTAACAAAATTAACAATAATGGAATCAAGTAGAATAGATGGAGTATTAACATATACACCATTATATTCACAATTACTAGGAGGGTAATATGGAAAATTTAGCACAAAAACAGCAAAACATGATTATTTATTTAGCTTTATGTTTAAATAATCTATTATATTTACTTATTATAATTATGTTGGGAGTATCATTAGAGATAGAATTTAACAATTCAATCTTTTATATTTTTATAGCAGGAATGACAATTAGCTTAACTATTATGTTATTTATTACCAGAAATGCCTTATTAAATGAACTTGATCGCTCAAAGACAATCATTAATTTAGCAATAGCTCATGTACCTGCTTTACTTGGAGTAGTATATTATATGTTATTTGCGATTGCACTTACATAATGAAATATCGAAATTATATTTCATTAAGATACTCAGATAGCGATCAAATGGGTGTTGTATATCATGCTAATTATTTTACATTCTTCGAATTAGGACGTACAGGAATGTTAAAAGAATACGGTGTTGATTATTATAAAGTTGAAGAAAAGGGATTTATTTTTCCGGTTAGAGATGTTGATTGTACATATCTGAAAAGTATTAAACTTGGAGAAAAAATCTATGTTGAATCTAAAATATTTAAAATTTCAAAAGTTAAAATTAGTTTTGAACATGAGATTCGTAATGAGGAAAATGAATTAAAAGCTGTTGGACATACGTCTATTGTTTGTGTTCGAAAAAGTGATTTCAAAATCGCAAAATTAGATAAAGTTCTTCCTGGAGTATATCTAATCAAGGAAAATATGTAACGTGCACAGATTTTTGCACGTTTTTTTCTTTACAATAATCAGTTAAATTTGATAAATGACACTTTAGCGCTTTACCAGTTTAAAGCGCTAAATAAGGCCGTCATCGATAATTAATTACTTTATAATATAGGTTTATTATAGTATAATTATTACATACAAAATATGAGGTGATTTTATGATTATATTAAATGGATCTGGGTTAAATCTTGAGAAGTTTATTCAAGTATCAAGATTTAGAGAAGAAGTACAAATTGGGAAAGAGCAAATTAAACTAGTTTGTAAAGCTAGAGATTATGTTAAACAAGTTGTTGAAAGTGAAAAACCTGTTTATGGAATTAATACTGGATTTGGTAAATTAAGTGATGTTCCTGTTGGAAAAAAAGATGTATCTAAACTACAAGAAAACTTATTAAAAAGTCATGCTTGTGGTGTTGGTGCTCCTTTAACTGATGAAGTAGTAAGAGGGATGATGCTTTTACGTGTGAATGCCTTAATAAGAGGAAACAGTGGTATAAGAATAGAAGTGCTTGATAAATTGGTTGAGATGCTTAATAAAAATGTATGTCCTGTTGTTTTTGAAAAAGGAAGTTTAGGTGCGAGTGGTGATTTAGCTCCCTTGTCACATATGAGTTTACCAATTATTGGACTGGGTGAATGTCATTATGGTGGTAAAAGAATGACAACGACAGAAGCTTTTAATAAGGCAAAAATTACGCCGATAAAAGCACTAGAAGCAAAAGAAGGATTAAGTTTAATAAACGGTACACAAGCAATGACTAGTATCGGAGCTTTTGCATTGTATGATGCGATACAATTACAAAGTTTATCAAATATTAGTTTATCTTTAACAATGGAAGCTTTAAGAGGAATAATAGATGCTTTTGATGATCGTGTTCATCAGGTTAGAGGTCACAAGGGACAAATTAAAGCTGCTAAAGAAATCAGAAATATTTTAGAAGGCAGTAAAAATATTACTGCTCAAGGTGAAGAAAGAGTACAAGATGCATATTCAATAAGATGTGCTCCACAAGTTCATGGCGCGACAATAGATGCTCTTGATTTCATTAAAGAAAAAATTGAAATTGAAATGAACGCTGTAACTGATAATCCTATAATATTTGCAGATGATGGTATCGCGATAAGTGCTGGTAATTTTCATGGACAACCATTAGCTCTTCCTTTTGATTATTTAGGTATTGCGATTAGTGAAATAGCTAATATAAGTGAAAGAAGATTAGAAAGAATGGTAAATCCAGCATTATCAAATGGATTACCTCCATTTTTAGTTAAAAATCCAGGAATAAATAGTGGATTTATGATTGTACAATATAGCGCAGCTTCGCTAGTAAGCGAAAATAAGATATTAGCTCATCCTGCTAGTGTTGATTCTATTCCTAGTAGTGCTAATCAAGAAGATCATGTTTCAATGGGTACTATTGGTGCTAGAAAAGCAACATCTATACTACATAATGCGCAGAAAGTTATAGCTATGGAAATCTTTACTGCTTGTCAGGCAATTGATTTAAATGGTAACTTAAATCTTGGAAACAAAACATTAAAAGCTTATAATAAAGTAAGAGAATATATCCCATTTATTTCTGATGATGAGATTATGTATCATCATATCCATACAATAGAGGATTTAATTGTAAGTAGTGAATTATTTGAATATATATTTAAGGAGGATTAACTATGAAAAAAGTATTAGAGTTTAATCTTAATGATATCTTTCAAGAGTTACCTAATAAAAAGGAATTTATTGAAGGAATAAGAAGAGCTCCTAAAAGAGAGTTTGTTTTGAGTGAAGAAGAAACAGCATTAGCTTTAAAAAATGCTTTACGTTATGTTCCTGAAAAATGGCATAATGTTTTAGCTCCGGAGTTTTTAGAAGAACTTTTAACTAAAGGAAGAATCTATGGTTATCGTTTTAGACCCGAAAGTGATTTAAAAGGTAATCCAGTTGATGAATATAAAGGTAATATTATTGAAGGTAAAGCATTTCAAGTAATGATTGATAATAATCTTGATTTTGAAATTGCGTTATATCCTTATGAGCTAGTTACTTATGGTGAAACAGGACGAGTAATGCAAAACTGGATGCAGTATCATTTAGTAAAAAAATATTTAGAAGAATTAAACGATGAACAAACATTAGTTGTTATGTCAGGACATCCTTTAGGATTGTTTGCTTCAAGTAAAGATTCTCCTCGTGTAATGATTACAAACGGATTAATGATTGGGCAATTTAATGATATTGATAACTGGAATCGTGCAGCTCAGCTCGGTGTTGCTAGTTATGGACAAATGACAGCTGGAGGATGGATGTATATCGGTCCTCAAGGAATCGTTCATGGAACATATTCAACATTATTAAATGCCGGTAGAAGTAAATTAGGAATTCCTGAAAAAGAAGATTTAGCAGGTAAGTTATTTGTTACTTCTGGGTTAGGTGGAATGAGTGGGGCACAAGGTAAAGCTGTTGAAATAAGTGGTGCAGTAGGAATTATCGCAGAAGTTGATAAATCACGAATTGATACTAGATATGATCAAGGATGGATTTCATATGTTGCTTTAACACCTTTTGAAGCATTTAATAAAGCTAAAGAAGCAATGGAAAATAAAGACCCTTTAGCTATTGCTTATTATGGAAATATTGTTGATTTATTAGAGTATGCAGTTGAAGAGAATATTCATATTGATTTACTAAGTGATCAAACAAGTTGTCATGCTGTATATGATGGTGGGTATTGCCCTGTAGGAATATCTTTTAAAAGAAGAACAGAATTATTATCAAGTAATAAAGAATTATTTAATGAACTTGTTAATCAAGGATTAAAAAGACATTATGAAGCTGTAAAAGCAATTGCTAACAAAGGAACTTATTTCTTCGATTACGGAAATAGCTTTATGAAAGCAATATATGATACAGGAATTATTGAAATCTGTAAAAACGGTAAAAATGATTTAGATGGATTTATATGGCCTAGTTATGTTGAAGATATTATGGGACCAATTTTATTTGATTTTGGATATGGACCATTTAGATGGATTTGTTTATCTAGAAAAGATGAAGATTTAGAAAAAACAGATCAAGCAGCAATGGATTCAATAGATAAAGATAGAAGATTTCAAGATTTAGATAACTATAACTGGATAAAAGATGCTAAAAAGAATAATTTAGTAGTTGGAACAAAAGCACGTATTTTATATCAAGATGCTTATGGAAGACTTAAAATAGCTTTAAAATTTAACGATATGATTCGTAGTAAAGAAGTAGGACCAATTATGTTAGGTAGAGATCATCATGATACCGGTGGAACAGATAGTCCGTTTAGAGAAACTTCAAATATCAAAGATGGTAGTAATGTTATGAGTGAAATGGCCACTCATATAGCTTTAGGAAATGCTTCACGTGGAATGAGTTTAGTTACACTTCATAACGGTGGAGGAGTAGGTATTGGTAAAGTAATTAATGGTGGTTATGGAATGGTCCTTGATGGTAGTAAAAGAGTTGATGAAATATTAAAAACATCAATGCTATTTGATGTAATGGGTGGCGTTTCAAGACGAGCTTGGGCTCGAAATGAAAATGCTATGTCAACATCTAAAGAATATAATAAATTAAATAATAACTCTCATATTACAATTCCGTATTTAACAGATGAAGAGTATATTACTAATCTTGTCAAAGATAAATATAAAAAAGGTGGATATTAAAATGTTAAAAATTGTTCAATGTGTTCCTAACTTTAGTGAGGGTAGAGATCTAAATAAAGTAGAAGAAATTGTATCAGTATTAAAAAATAAAAAAGGATTTAATCTAGTTAGCTATGAGCCTGATAAAGACTATAATAGAACAGTAGTTACTTTACTAGGAGACCCAGAGGCAATAATAGAAGCTTTAATTCCTTTTACACAAAAAGTACTACAGCTTATTGATATGAACTATCAAACAGGTGAACATTCAAGAATGGGAGCGATTGATGTTATTCCATTTATTCCGATTCAAGATGTTGACATGGCAGAATGTGTTATTTACGCTAATAAAATTGCCCAATTAATTAACGAACAATTTAATATCCCGATTTTCATGTATGCAGAAGCTGCAAATAAAAAAGCTCGTGTTAAATTACCTAATATCCGTAAAGGTGAATTTGAAGGTATGAAAGATAAAATCAAGGAAGAAAAATGGATTCCTGATTATGGTAAAGCTGAGATACATCCCTCATTCGGTGTTATTGGTATAGGAGCAAGAATTCCTTTAATAGCTTATAACATTGATTTAGATACAGATAACACTAAACGAACAGGAGCTATCGCAAGAGCAATAAGATTTTCTAGTGGGGGATTTAGACATATTCAAGCTGGACCTGTCTTTTTAGATTCAAGAGGACATACCCAAGTTACAATGAATATTCTTAACTATAAAAAGAATCCATTATACCGTGTACTAGAAACTGTCAGAATGGAAGCTAAAAGATATCACATAAAAGTTCCTTCTTGTGAGTTAGTAGGGTTAATCCCCAAAGAAGCTTTACTAAAAACTATTAAATATTATTTCCAAGTTGAAGGAAAAGAATTTAATGAAAATATGTCATTAGAAGAAATTACAAAATATAGTATAGAATATATAGGGTTTAGAGATTTTGATAAATACAAAATCATTGAAGCAAACATTAATTAGGAGGTGCATTAATGCGCGCAGATACAATCATTTATAACATTAAGGAACTTATTACACCACGTCGTTCTTTACCACATCGTGGTCGTGAAATGTCACAACTAGATGTGATAAAAGATGCTTTTATTGCTATAAGAAACGGTAAAATCATTGATTACGGAAAAGGGAATCATTCTAAGTACATGCAAGAAAATACCTATTTACATGATGCAAACAATAAAATAGTTATACCTGGGTTAATAGATTCTCATACTCATTTAGTACATGGAGGATCACGAGAAAGTGAATTTAGAAAGAAAATTAAAGGTGTTCCATATATGGATATCTTAAAAAAAGGTGGCGGAATTTTATCGACAGTTGAACAGACTAGAAAAGCCTCTTTTGATGATCTTTTTAATAAAGCAAAAAAATCTCTTGATGAGATGTTATTACTTGGAGTTACAACAATTGAAGCAAAAAGTGGATATGGACTTAACTATGAAACAGAAATAAAACAGTTAGAAGTAGTAAAAAAATTGAATGAAATTCATCCAATTGATATTAGTTCTACTTATTTAGGAGCGCACGCTTTACCAAAAGAATACAAAGACGATAAAGAAGGATATATCAAATCAGTATTAAGTGATATGGCTTTAATTAGAAATAATGATTTAGCTGAATCAGTTGATGTATTTTGTGAAGAAGCAGTTTTTAATATTGAAGAATCACGTCAAATATTAGAAGAAGCAAAGAAATTAGGATTTTTCTTAAGAGTTCATGCTGATGAACTTACACCGTTAGGTGGAGCGGGATTAGCAGCTGAACTAAACGCTTCAAGTGCGGATCATTTAATAGCGATTAGTGATGAAGATATTAAAAAATTAGCTAAAAGTAAAACAGTAGCTAATTTACTCCCTACTACATCATTTTATTTGAATAAAGATTATGCAGACGCAAGAAAAATGATTGATAATGGATGTATTGTTAGTGTTTCTAGCGATTATAATCCTGGTAGCAGTCCTAGTGAGAATTTCCAATTTACAATGCAATTAGCTTGTAATAAGTTAAGAATGAAACCAAAAGAAGTATTAATAGCCGCAACAATTAATGCAGCTTATGGATTAGGTAAAAAAGAAAAAATTGGTAGTATCTCAAAAGGTAAAGACGCAGATATCGTAATATTAGATGCTCCCAATTTAGATTATGTAATGTATCACTTTGGCGTAAATCATACTCAAGATGTTTTTAAATTTGGAAAACTAGTTGTTAAAGATCGCCAAATTATATAGGAGAATAATATGAAACTAATAGATTTAAAAGTAGAAGAGTTTATAAATACAGTCGATTCAAAAAGCGCAGCTCCAGGTGGTGGAAGTGTAAGTGCTCTTTCTTGTAGTAATGGTGTTGCCTTAGTTAGAATGGTTGGACATTTAAGTGTAAACAAAAAGAAATTTAGAGCACTTGAAGAAAGTATTAAAGATAAATTTCAAAATACAATTGATTCATTAGAAAGTATAAAAATTGAATTAACTGATTTAATTGATAAAGATACTGATGCTTTTAATTTAATTATGAGTGCTTTTAAATTACCAAAAGGATCAGAAGAAGAAAAAGCATTTAGAAGAACTAAGATTGAGGAAGGAACTTTAGAGGCAATTAAAGTCCCTTATCGTGTAGCTGAAATATCTTTAGAAGCATTATCTAAAATTGAATTTATCGTGCTATACGGAAACAAAAATACATTATCAGATCTTGGTGTAGGTGTGTTAATGCTTGCAGCTGGTATTGAAGGTGCTATTATGAACGTTAAAATAAATATTACCGGTATATCAGATAATAAACTAAGAGATTTCTATTCTAACGAAGCCACTATAATTCTTGAATCAACAAATAAACTTAAAGAAAATATTTTAAAAGGGATCCATAGTAGTTTATAAATCTTCACTACTAATATCTAACAAATGAAAAANNNNATCTTCAACAAGTGGCTGACACAAGCCACAACCACTACTAGCGCCTGTCGCTTGTTTAACAGAAATAAATCGTTTTCTACCATTTCTCACAGCTTTTCTTATTTTTCTCTCTGTAACTTGTTTACAAACACAAATAACCCCATCTCGGTCGGCTTGTGCTTGTTTTTTCTCTTTGTATAATTTTCTTTTATCCACATTATCACCATAATTTCTCATATCTGTTGTATAATATATTATATCATATATGAGATTAATAAATAGCAAAAAGGATTGATACTATGAGTAAGAATGCTTATGTAACGTTTATCATTAGAAATGATTCATATTTACCTGGAGCACTCGTTTTTGCATATGCATTAAGGCTTCAAGAGACGGAAAACGACTTAATTTGCATAGTTTCAGATAATATCTCAACACAAGCTATTGAATCACTAAGGGTCTTATATGATGATGTTCTAATTATTGACGAAGTATTCGTACCTCATGATAGAAGACAAGAAAGACAAGATAGACCGTTCTTATTCTCAAGATTTAATGCTTTTAGACTTGGGAAAGATGGCGACTTAAATAAATCATACGATAAAATAATTATCGCTGATTGCGATTTGTTACCTTTAAGACATTATGATTCTTTATTTGATTTGAAGGCTCCTGCAGGGATTATTAATGAGAAAAAAGAGTATTGTATGGAATATAAAGAGGGTAAATATATTATTCCTGACAGCGTAGATATTGATGGAACTTGGAATTGGCATGAGATTTATTCTGATGTTCCACATGGAACATCAATTCCAAAAGAAATCACTGATCGAATAAAAAAAGACAAAGATAATATGGGGGTTAATGCGTCTCTTTACTTGTTTAAACCAACTATTGATTTATACAAATCTATAATGGATGATTTACTAGTTTCTGAAATACAAGAGGAAATTTCATCATATAACTGGCCAGAAATGCAATATATCACAGATAAATTAAGTGGTGAATGGACAAATATAGATTTAAGATATTCTTCTTTTAATGGTTATCCAAAAGTTGATGTTTTATATGGAATTCATTTTGCTGGATTAAAGCCATGGAGTATAAAAAATAAATCAATAAAATCATTTGGAAAGTTTGAAGATTATCAGCTTTGGTATTTAACATACATTAAGATGATTGAGAAATTTCCACAATTACAGGAGAATAGTAAACTTAGAAAGATAAATGATTTTGTAGTAATTATGCTAAAAGATAACAAATATAAATTCAATAAGAAGCACTTAATTGGTCTCAAACATTTTTTCAAATAAAACAACTTGCATATTGCAAGTTATTTTTTTCTTTTAATTACCTTGACAGATAGAGTAATATTTGATAAATTATTATGTGTGATAGAGTAATTTTCGAAAGGGCGTGACATCATGAGAAAAACATCACTAGGAGAGTTAATCGCAAATGCTGTTTCACATGGAGTAGGGGTTGTATTCGCTATTACAGTATTAGTATTATTATTGGTAAGAGCTGAGGGAGTTGCTGAGATCCTTTCAAGTATAGCTTTTGGTGTCTCAATGATAATTCTGTACTTATCAAGTACTTTGTTTCATTCTTTTCCTGAAAAGATGAAACGTGTATACACTGTATTTCAGCGATTTGATCACTCAAGTATTTTTTTATTAATTACAGGTACGTATACACCATTTTTAGTATTAGTAGTTGATAGTGTAAAAGGTTATATTCTACTTATTGCATTATGGATTATCACAATTTTGGGAATTGTATTCAAATCTATATGGATAAAAAAATACCATAAATTCCATGTTGTATTATATCTATTAATGGGATGGAGTGGAGCATTAGTCTATAAAGATGTAATGGCTCAAGCAGAAAGTTTCTTCTTGTTTTTATTACTAGGAGGATTAAGTTACACAATCGGAGTGGCGTTTTATGTGTCTAAGTTTAAATATCAACATTTCGTTTGGCATTTATTTGTTTTAGGAGGAAGTGTATTGCATTTTATTTGTGTATGGGAAATATTAGGTTAACAGGAGAGATTTAAAATGAAATTTAGAATAGTAGTAGACAGTTGTGTATATTTTACAGAGGAAAAATTCAAGAAGCACGGAATTAAAAGAGCGAGTTTAAATATTATTGACAAAGATGAATCACACAAGGAGTTAGAACTTGAAAATGACTTTGTTTTTAATAAGTTGGAGGATGGACATATGTTAACTACAAGTCAGCCATCACCAGGTGAATTCTTAGAAATTTACGAAGATTTATTAAAAGAAGGTGCAGAGAAAATTTTTGTTATTACTTTATCAGAGCCAATAAGTGGAACATATCAAAGTGCAAATTTAGCCAGAAATATGTTAGATGAACCAAATAGCGTTCATGTATTTAAATCGATTATGGCTGCATTTGGTAATGAGATGTTAATTTTAGAGCTTATTAAAATGATTGAAAACAACAACACAGAAGCGGAAATAATTAACAGAATTACGAAGTTAAACAATTCAGCAAATTTGATTTTTACTTTAGGTTCTTTAGAACACCTTTCAAGATCGGGTCGTTTATCAAAAACAAAAGCGATGATTGGAACTGTGCTAAGATTAAAACCTTTAATCAAAATGATTAATGGGAAATTAGATTTATTTAAATCAGAAAGAACTCATAAAAAAGTTATTGCTACAATTTTAGATCAAATTTCTGAAACTGCTGGTAATGCTGAAACTATTTATCTTCGTATTTTAAGTCAAAATGCATTAGAACAAGCAAAAGCATTAGAAACTGAAATAAAAAAATCATTCAAGAATATTCATATTACATTTTCCAACTACTTAGGACCGGTATTTAGCTTACACTTAGGTAAAATAGGATATGGTGTTTCTTGGTGTTTTGAATAAAAAAAAGAGGTGGAAACTATGAAAAAATATGCAATTATATTTGATAGTACAGTTTATTTATCACAAGAAGTACTTGATGACAACGATGTATCAGTTATTTCTTTAAATGTAGTAGATGGAGTAAAATCGTACCGCGAACTTGACGTTGATAATCAATTTATATGGGATATGCAAGATAAAGGTACAAGTTGGACTACAAGCCAACCAGCTCCTGGTGATTTTTTAGAGGAGTACAAGAAATTAATTGAAAAAGGATATGAGAAAATATTTTGTGTTTTATTATCTAAAAATATTTCTGGTACATTCCAAAGCGCAACACTAGCTAAAAATATGTTAGATAATCCAGAGAAAGTTCATATTTTTGATACTATGTTAGCTGCTTATGCAACAGCAATGATCGGATTAGAGCTTATTGATATGATTAACGACGATAAAACAGCTGAAGAAATAATCGAAAGAATTACACGAATTATTGGAACTTCGGGACAAATGTTCTCTGTTGAAAACTTATTTTCTCTTGTTAAAGGTGGAAGATTAAGTGTAACAAAAGCAGCAATAGGAACAGTTTTAAGACTTAAACCGATAGTCGTACTTATTGATGGGAAATTAGAGTTAGTAAAAAGTGAAAGAACATACAAAAAAATCCATAATTACTATGTTGACAGTGTTAAGAAATCACTTGAAGGTAGAAAAACGATTACATTTTATGTGATGAGTCAAAACTCAACACAATCAGCAACAATGGCTAAAGAATTTTTACTTGAAAACTTCCCAGGAAGTAAACTTATTTATCGTGAAGGTCTTGGACCTGTATTTAGTATCCATGTTGGTAAAAAAGGATACGGTATTAGCTGGTTTTCTGAATAAAACTATGAAAAAATCACTTCTCAGAAGTGATTTTTTATTACTTAAGGAATCGGACACCATATAATATTTTTCCTATAACTGGAGTTTTAGGTTTTATAACATGATATGGACACATTTCTTGACAGCAATAGCATCTTATACATTTGTCATAGTCATATATTGGTGCTTGTGATTTATCACCATTTCGCCAGCTAAGTGCTTTGTCTTCAATTGGACATACTTCAATACAAATACCACATTTCTTACAGATGTCTTCTTGAATATATGGTCTTCTTAATACATATTTTCTTAAAAAACTTAAACTTGAGTTTTCAGTTTTTTTAATAGTATCTCTGTCAATATTAAATTCTTTATTAATAAAAGATTCTACTGATTCTCCTATTATTTCAATATTGTCATGACTACCTAATCCGTATTTTTGGCCATATGTTATAGTGGGAATTATAAATGGATTTAGATCTATCATACGACAAAACAGAGTATCAATTGCTACTGGGTCTTTAGATATCATTATGACATTCATAGGAGTTGGATCGCCGTTTCTCGGACCATTACCTTCCATTGCGATAATTCCATCAAGGATGTGCAAATCGACTTTAAGATAGTTATCTAGATCGATTAGCATTTCTGCAAAGTTATATGCATTAGAGAATCTACTGTGCATTAAACCCTTATTAAAGCCTACAACACAGCCGAAAGGATTTTTTATAGCGCCAGTAATTCTTTGTAAAGCATGTGATTTCATTTTAGCAATATTAATAATTGCATCTGTTTCAAGAACAGCATTTGCGATTTCAAATTGTTTGGATATTATACCTTCTGGATAACTAATTGTTTTACCATTAACAAAATCAGCTATCTTAAGATTGTATCTATCTCCAACATCTTTTATTCCTGTTTTTTTAGCTACTTTCTCAGGACTTCCAAATCCTGGAGAGTCTCCATACGTAATTTGATAGTTGTTTTCTACTAGTAATTTTACAACCGCTTCAAAAACTACTGGATGAGTTGTAACTGCATTTTTGCTTTCGGTAGAAATTAACATATTTGGGTTGATTAGGATCTTCTTGTTTTTAGGGATTATACTTTCAATTCCACCTAATTCGTTAATCCCCCATTTTATTTTTTCATATACTTTTTTTAAATCATATTCTTCACATCTCAAAACAACTACTTTGCTCATAATTTCACCGCCTACAAGTATTATATCAAACAATTATAAATGTTAATAACTAAATTATTATGATATAATATTTAAGCAACTTACTTAGAGGTGATTACATGCTTTACTTTGATTTTGTAAATCCATATATAATTTATATGGTAATAGTTTTACTTTGGGCTTTGGCGATATATTCATTATTTACATATCGTGATTTCATTATGAAACATAAAAATGTAATTTTGATAACTGTTGCTGTATTACTTAGTTGGACACAATTGGTAAGATATGGTATTGTTGTTATTCGAGATGGATTCATTTTGGATCAGCATTTACCTTTTTATGTTTGTAGATTAAGCGTTGTAGTGCTATTATATTATGTTATCACTAAAGATAAGAGAGTTGAATCTTTCTTGTTTTATTGGGGTGCTACGGGAATAGCTGGAGTTATTTATCCTAATGGACCAATTGATAATATTATTAATTTAACTGAGACATTTTATATTGATCATTTTCTTTTAGGATTATCTCCTTTTTTCTTAGTTATATATCAAGGATATAAACCTGTTAAATCTGATTTATTTAAAATAACGGGAGTAATGTTTATAATGTTATTAGTTTTTATTCCCTTGAATAATATCATGGATACAGATTACTTTTACTTAAAAGATCGAAGTATTGTTGGTGTAATATTTCCTAATTTGCCTACACAAATTTTAGGAATTCCTTTTAAAGATTTACCAAGTGTAATATTTGCTGCTATTCATTCTGTAGTAGCTCTTGGATTTTTTAGTTTATACTACTTTGCATTTAAAGATAAAAAATATATATAAAATAGGTGATTATAATGAGAATAGGATTATTTACTGACGCGTATGCCCCTATTATAAGTGGGGTATCAATCTCTCTTGATATTCTATCAAAAGAGTTAACAAAACTAGGACATGAGGTGTTTGTTATTACTAACAAGCATGAAAATGCCATAATTGTCGATAATATTCTGCGTTTAGGCGGATATAAGATACCAATGAAAGGTATGAGAGAGTATCGAATTGGTAAGGTTACAAATAAGAAGGTTAGAGAAGTAAGAGAACTAAATCTAGATATAGTTCATTGTCACACAGAGTTTACTATGGGTAGATTAGGACGCAGAGTTGCCAAAAAAAATAATATTCCTTTGGTCCATACTTATCACACAATGTATGAAGACTATGTTCACTTTATTTCTAAGTCATTAGTAGGACCACTTCGCCTTATTTCTAAAACATATAGTAAAAGTTTTGCGAATAGTGCAGATGAAGTTGTTTTTCCAACAATAAAAGTAAAGAGAACGTTCGATCGATATGGTTATAAGAAGAATTCTCATATTATTCCAACAGGTATTTATTTAGAGGATTTTAATAAAGATAAGTTTAAGAAAGAAGATATTAGTAAATTGAGAGAAGAATTAAAGATAGATCCTAATGATTTTATAATGTTATTTTTAGGTAGAATGTCTCGTGAAAAATCAGTTCAGGATTTACTGTGTCAATTTAGCAAGATAAAGAATGAAAATGTTAAATTACTATTAGTTGGTGGCGGACCTGATATTAAGTATTTTAGAAATATTTGTAAGAAACAGAATATTGAAGATAAAGTTATTTTCGTAGGAATGGTATCACCTAACGATGTTGGATTATATTATCAACTTGGTGATTTATTTGTTAATTTTAGCGTGACTGAAACACAAGGATTAACTTACTATGAGGCCCTAGCAAGTGGATTACCAGTATTAGTTAAATATGATGATAATCTTGAAGGCTTAGTTGAAAATGGTTATAATGGATATTCATTTACTGATAATGATGACTTTGTTAGACTGTTTGAAAAAATAATTGATGATAAGATATTATTCAATCAAATATCGAACAATTCAAGTAAAGCAATTCAAAAGTTTTCTGCTGAAAATTACGCAAAAAATATTGAAAAAATATATAAAAAACTATTAGAATAAGGATGTGTTTAATTTGAGTTTTTTCTCATATGAATTTGATCCAAACGTAATGTTTGATATGTACACTTCAATGCATTTATTGATGCTTGGAATATTTATTGTTTATATTGTATTATTCTTTATTTTTAAGAATAAGATTTATAATTCTCCTAAGGAAAAATTAATTAGATATATTTATGCTTCTGTGTTGTCCGTAAATCTTGTTGTATTAGCTACAATTGAGACAGTTGGAGGTCATGCCTATTTACCGTTTCATTTATGTGCAATGAGTTATATATTAACAATTGTTCTATTGTTTACTAATAATGAAAAGATATTTAGATTTGTCTTTTTTACAGGAATAATTGGCGGTATTGTATCATTTGCTATTCCTGATTTATATCATGCAGGATATAATCGTTTTCGTTTTTATGAGTTTATCGTTGCTCATGGTGCGATAATTATTGTTCCGATTTATTACTTAACATGCTATAAATACAAAGTTACAAAGAAAATAACATTGGTCGTTATTTTGATTACTAATATACTGGGATTTTTAATGTGGCCAATTAATATAATATTTAGAAATTCAGGGTTTATGCCTGAATCAAATTATATGTTTACGATGGGTGCACCTGAAGATGTAGAAACGATATTTGGCCCTTATCCATGGCATTTATTTACTTTTGAATTTTTAATTATTACGACATTTTTTATAGTGTTCTTCTTTGCAAATAGATATCAAAATAAAACAAAAGCGGCTTTATAAGCCGCTTTTTTTATTGTTAATCATCTTTTTTTTCAAAGTAGTTATATTCAAGTACTAATAAGTTGTACATATATTGATTTAGAAAAGCAGTGTTTAATCCAAATAGGTACCATTCAGAAGTAGTCTCATCATAAATTGTATATTTTTCACTAAGGGATTCATACCTGAAATTAGAACTAATAAAACTACCATCAGCAAATCTAACAATGTTATTACTCATTCCAAAGGCGTCGTTACCAAAAACTTGAGCGTAATTAATGTCTAGATTAAATAGATTGGCAACAGTAGGCATTATATCAATTGTAGAAAAATACATTTCGCTTGTATTTGCTAGTTTATTTGGCGAATCTGAATAAATTAATAGTGGGACATTGTGAATATCCATTTCATCATTATCAATTTTGTATTCATTTTCATAATCCCAGATAACATCATTATCTATACCATATGCATAATGATCTCCAAATATCATTATTACAGTATCTTCTAGTTTTCCAGCTGCTTCTAATTCTTCTTTTAAGTATCCAATTGCATTATCAACTTCGATATGAATAGCTAAGTAATATAAAATCTCATCTGTATATTCAACAGGTTCTTCAAGGTTTTCTAGATATAGTCGTGCTCTTTCTACGTTTTCAGGAGTTGCCATTTCATGTTCATCATTATATTGGAAATGCCCGCTTACTGTAAGGATGTTCACAAAGAATTTATCATCATCTATAAACTTAGGAACAGCCATTTTCATCATTTCATAATCACTTTCCCAAACATGATCAAATATAACACGATCAGGGTTAAATCCAGATGTTAAACCTAGTTCTTCACTTCCCCAAAATTGATTGTATCCTAGGGTCTGTAAGTGAAAGTTTCCACGCGGATAGAAATAATCGAAATAATTATGGAAAGAATAAGTAGTATAACCTTTCTCTTCAAATAGTTTAGGCATTGTGTTTGGAAATGTATTATCCATGTAGGCATCCATACTTAATGTAACGTTTTTATCAGGATACATTGATGTTTGTACTAAGAACTCACTATCCGCAGTACTTCTATAGTATAGAGGTGAGTAATAGTTTTCGTAGTATGAGTTATTCACTTTCATATCCCACATGTGTGGGGTAAGGGTTTCGTTTATCGCGAAAGTATCTAGACTTTCTGCCATAATAAGAACAAAGTTTTTATCTTCAAAGATGTCAGAGTAATCATTTGAATCGTGTGCATTAAGTGCTTCTTTTTCAAAGTAATCATTAATAAGAACTTTATATGCTTCAGCGCTTAAAGGGTCTGTACGTAATAAACTAAATAGATCTCTTTGTGTGTATGTTAATAGTCCGAATTTTTTTAAAGCATCTTGAGAATTATACATGTAAGTATATAAATCCATATCACTATACGAAATTAATGTTCCTACTTCATTTAATGTAATTGGGACATCATTATCATCATCCACAGCTTGTATTTCGACATTTTCATTAATTGTTTGTAGAGAACCAAAAAATAATAAAAATGAGATGATTAGTAAGAAAAGTGGTTGTTTTAGAACACAATATTCAATATCAAAATTAATAATTTTATATTTTGAAAATAAAAATAATGTACCTAAAGGTAACAAGTATGTTATGTGTCCAAATTTAAAGGCATGAAGGTAATCACTAAAGAAGGATAGTCCAGCTGTAAAGTCACCAACTACTGCAAATGAGTAAAAACCTTCAACAAAAGAACTATATATTTCTTGGTTAAAGTAAAGGAAGGTTATTATTATTACAAAGATGTAAGTAGTATTCTTAACTGCTTTTTCTTTAAAAAACATTAATAAGAACATTATCATTACTGAATATGATAGACTAAATAAAGATATTCTTAAAACATCTCCATCAAATGAGAAGTTTAGAACTCTTAATTTAAATAAAATTTCAAGATATAAAATAATAAAAATAAATAATCCAAATAATATAGCGGAGTTAATTAATTTTTGTTTCATAAAACCATCTTCTTTCACAACATAACATTATAACTTATATTTTGAAATAATCCAAATATATAATAAGATTTTTTCTTTGGCATTTTAAATAAATATAGTAGAATTAAGTTGAAATATCTTGACAATTATAAGTGTATTTAATAAAATGTATATAGTCTCTTTTTTAAATAAAAGTAGACGGCGATTGTGGCGAAGTGGTTAACGCACCGGATTGTGGCTCCGGCATTCGTGAGTTCGATTCTCATCAGTCGCCCCATGATGGGCTATGGCCAAGTGGTTAAGGCACCGGACTTTGACTCCGGGATCGATAGTTCGACTCTATCTAGCCCAGCCATCATGTGCGGGTGTGGCGGAACTGGCAGACGCGCTAGACTTAGGATCTAGTCTTTAGGGGTGCAGGTTCGATTCCTGTCACCCGCACCATGTGAGATTAAAAGACAACTTATGTTGTCTTTTTTTGTTTTTATAAGTGTTTAAGAAAAATAATTATTGAGTTTATATTTCTCTAAATAGTTGCTTGTTAAAACCATTATTTTTGATATAATGTTTATAGTGAGAGGTGATTACATGGATAATAACTTAAATAATAATATGAGAATGTATATTGATGAGCTTACTGGATTGCAAGATTTACGTGGACTTTATCATGAATACTGCGATAAGGATTTATCTGATATTCATTTTATTTATGTCGATATTGATGATTTTAATAAAATGAACATTATTTTTGGAGTGGAAACTGTAGAGGATATGTTAAAGAATGTTGCACAAACACTAAAAGATTATTCTGAAAAGAATTGTGTTTTTAGAGTGGGAAATGATCAGTTTTTACTTATGACTTCTAAACATATTATGTGTGAACCTGCCGAACTTCAAAAGATTTTGAAACAACCTTTTAAGCATCATAAGATTCAATATGTTATTAACGCAAGTGTTTGTGTTGCTGATTATGATGATTTTAAAGGAGATACTTTAAAACAAATTGTAAATATGTTGAGAATTACAGTAGATTTAACAAAAAACCGTGGTAGAAATACTTTGATTTATGCTCATCAAAGCCATAAAGAAAAGTATGAATTAATTACTGAAATTGAAACTAATATTTATGACGCAATGGGGAAAAAACAATTTTTCCCTCGTTATAGACCTTTTGTTGATACTTTTACTAACGAAATTATTGGATTTGAGGCTGTTTCTAGATGGGATTTAAATGGTAGAATATTAAAACCTCATGATTTTCTTGAAATAGCACAATGGACAGGTATAATCTATGATTTAGAAATTTGTGTTTTTGAAAAAGCATTACAATTTTATCGTCAGTTACTAGATGATAAATCTATAAAGTTGTCTAAACGATTCAAGGCAGGAGTTAATATGTCTGAGTATACATTAATTACTGTTGAGATTGATACTATTATGGAGTTATTAAGAAAATATGATATTTCTGCAAAAGATGTAATTATTGAAATTAAAGAGTCATATATTGAAGATAAACATGTATGTGATAAGGTGAATAATTTATATGAGTTAGGATTTGTATTGATTTTAGACGATTATTCAAATGCGGCATCTTCATTAACTTATTTAGCTGATTTAAAAGTTGATGTTTTAAAATTATCAGAAGCTTTAATAGATGAAGTAAATCAAAGTGAAGAGTATTCAAACATGCGAAGTGTATATAAATTTTTTGTTGATATCAGTGAAAAATTTGATTTATCAGTTGTTTCAACGGGTATTAGCGATAAACGTGATTTAAATTTAGTAAAAGAGCTTGGAGTAAACATGGCGACAGGAGATTATTTCTCAAAAGCAATCTCAAGAAGTAAATTTATACAATATATTAAAGATAATAAGAAGAGGAGGTAAATTATGATTTCTCTTTTATCATCTTCTGTAACAGAAGAAATGGGATGGTTTGCTACTGTGTGGCATCATATGTATGAAAATCCCTTATTTGGTGTTGCAATTTTAATAATTTTTGGTCTTCTTGGTGGGAAACTAATAAGTTTAGTTAAATTTCCAAGAGTTACTGGATATATATTGATTGGGATTATTATTGGACCAAGTGTACTGTCGATGTTATCTCATGAAATGGTTGAGTCGTTTACGATTATTAGACAGGTTGCTATTGGGTTTATTGGGTATACTATAGGTCTTGAGTTAAGATTTAGTAAACTTAAAAAAACAGGGAAGCAAGTTACAATTATTACTTTGGTTCAAGCATTTACAACTGCCGTTTTTGTTTGTTTAGCAGTTGTTGCGTACTTAACTGCAACAGGTGGTAGTCATATATGGACATATGCATTAATTTTAGGTGCAATAGCTACTGCTACTGCACCAGGACCAATTGTCGCAGTAGTTAAAAGTTACCGTACAAAAGGTCCGGTTACAGATGTATTATTACCTTTAGTTGCGCTTGATGATGCAATTGGGATAATGTTATTTGCTGTAATGCTTTCTTTAGGAACATCGTTCTTGTCTGGCCCTGTTAGTATTGGACATATGTTGCTTGATCCTGTTTTAGAAATTGGATTATCAATTGTGATTGGATCTCTTATTGGTTTTATTGTTACTGTGATATCGAAAAAATTAAATCGTGAATCAGATGATTTTCTTATGATGGTTATTATTGGATTTGTATTTTTGGGAATTGGTGTTGGACAAGCAGTACATGCTTCTGCAATATTGTTACCAATGACTATTGGAGTATTCTTAACAAATTCAATTGATGAGAAATTTGAGCATAGATTGACAAAGACGACTGATTTATTTACTGCTCCAATATTATTAGCATTTTTTACTATTGCTGGTGCGGAATTACAATTATCATTATTAGTAAAAATTGGTGTATTAGGATTAATCTATTTACTTGTTCGTGTTGTTGGGAAGGTTTCAGGAGCTTACTTTAGTGCAAAAGCTGTTAAGGCTCCCAAAAATGTTGTTAAGTATTTAGGATTTACACTTATTCCCCAAGCTGGAGTAGCAATTGATATGGCTTTAACTACACAGTTAAGGTTTGAATCTGCTGATTTAGCTGAGTTTGCTGAAATAGGGGCAGTTATTATGACAATCGTGTTAGCTGCTACTGTAATATACGAGGTATTTGGACTCGTTGTAGTAAAATGGGCTTTAGGTCAAGCGGGAGAAATTGATGCTGCTGTAGGAGATTGGGAATAGATTTTAAAGATCAAAAAATAGAGACTTCGATAATAGAAGTCTTTTTTTATTGTTTTTCTTGCAATTTATAAATCATAGGAGTAAAATAATTCTTGCGCTTATATATAAATATGAAAGAAGTGAGAATTATGTATTTAAATTTATTAAGTAGTGAGGCTTCAATGTCTTATGAAGCTTTGTTGGTTTTAGCCTTGGTTTTATTACTTGGTTTATATTCAGGAAGATGGTTTGAAAAAATCAAATTACCACATATTACTGGATATATTATTATGGGAGTAATTATTGGTGGGATTCTTGTTTTCCTTGGATTAGGTGAAACAGTTGAACATCTTGAAATAGTATCGAGTGTAGCTCTTGGATTTATTGCTTTTGGGATAGGGACCGAGTTAGAGTTTGGAAAATTGAAAAAGAGTGGTAAAGAAGTGGTTGTAATTACTATAATTCAAGCAGTAATGGCATCTGTTGTTACTATTGGAGGATTATTACTTATAGGTGTTTCTTTACCAATTGCTTTAGTGTTAGGTGCAATTGCAACAGCAACAGCACCAGCACCAATTATGTTGTTAACTCGTAAGTATAAAGCTAAAGGAGCCTTAACAGATACATTATTACCACTTGTTGGAATGGATGATGCTGTTGGTATTATGTTATTTGGTATTTTATTATCGGTAGCGATATCATTAAAAGGTGGTACAGGAGTATCAATTGTTCAAATGTTAGAAGGACCATTACTGGAACTTGTATTTTCGGCGGTAGTAGGTGTTATTATTGGGTATATAGCTGCTAAATTAATTAGAGGAATAAATAGTAGAGATTCTCAAAAAGAAGAAGTATTCTTAGGCGTTGCTGTTTTTGCTGTTTTCGCAACAGTAGCATTTGCAAAAATGGGATTCCATATAGGTCATTTAGAAATTCACTTATCAGCTATTTTAACACCAATGATTATGGGTGTTACATTAACAAATTCACTTTCAAGAGTTAGATCGCATGATGTTAATCATACGGTTGATTCATTTAGTGCTCCAATATTAGTTGCGTTTTTTACTTTAGCGGGTGCTGAACTTGTTGTTGCCTTTGCTGAAAACGCTGATGTTAACTATACTAGTATTATTGGAATTACTGCAGTATATATCACGTTTAGAGTTATTGGTAAAATGTATGGAGCTTATCTCGGTGCAAAAATCATGAATTCTCATCGTAACGTTAAAAAATATCTTGGATTATGTTTATTACCACAAGCAGGTGTTGCTCTTGGTATGGCATATCAAGCTAAATCAGATTTTGGTGAAGATGGAATTACGATATTAATAGTAATTTTAATTGCGACATTGATTTATGAGTTATTTGGACCAATCGGGGTTAAACATTCACTACATCAAGCAAACGAAATTAGTATATAAAAAAAATCAGTGAAAACTGATTTTTTTATAGGTTTTCTAAAACTTGTAATGCGTGTCCTTTTACTTTTACTTTGCGGTATTCTTTTATAACTATACCCTTTTCATCTAAGATAAAAGTACTTCGTACGATACCCATATATTTTCTACCATACATTGATTTTTCTTTTAGTACATCGAATGCAGTGACAAGTTTTTCTTCAGTATCACTTAGTAGTAGCAAATTAAGGTCTTGTTTTGTAATAAAGTTTTTGTGGGATTTCACACTATCTCTTGAAACACCGATAATAGAATATCCTTTTTGTTTAAATTCTGATTGAAATTCTGTAAAATCTTTAGCTTCGACAGTACAGCCTGATGTATTATCTTTAGGGTAAAAATATAAAACAACGTTTTTACCTAGAAAATCATTTAGACTATATTCTTTATCATCGCTTGCTTGTAGTTTAATGTTCATGTATTTCATTGTTTTCTTCCCTCTCTTTTTTAGTTTTTGGAACAGGGTCATATCCACCTTTTGATAATGGATTACATCTTAAGATACGCCAAACACTTAATATTGAAGCATAGAAGAAATTGTGTTTTGTAAAGGCTTCGCGAGAATAAGTACTACATGTTGGATGGTAACGACAAGTTGGGTTAGAATTGCTTGTGGCCTTTTTATAAAAATTGATTAATTTAATCATTATCTTATTCAATGGTGACACCTCCTCTTCATAATATTAACAAATGTATAAGATTTACTCAAGAAATGTGATTAATATAGACAAAGTATTGTTGTTAGACTATAATAATTTTGTGGTGATAAAATGGTTAATAAAATTAATATTGAAAAATTCTATGATTATTTTGATAAAGTTGCTGATATATTATATCATAATTATCAGAAATCTTATATTGAAGGGATGAATGAAGCCTTTAATTATTTGCTTGACGATAAGTTTGAAAATGAGTATTTGGCAGAAGATGTTAAAAAAATAACTGATTTAAAAAATGAAATTACAGATATTGATTTTAATTCTGAAGAAGTAAGAAAAGGTGTTCAATTAGGAATGCTAAAAGGATATAAACATACCTTTTCATCAAATGCTTTAATTACTCCAGATACAATTGGTATTTTTATTGGATATTTAGTAAAGAAACTTTATAAAAATAAACCAATTAAGACGTTACTAGATCCATTAATTGGATCAGGAAATTTAGTATACACTGTATTGAATTATTTAGAGATTGATGCTAAAGTATATGGAGTAGATAATGATTTACTGAAATGTAATCTAGCACGTAATTTAGGTGACTTAATGGATTATGAAAATGAGATGTTTTTTCAGGACACTTTAAGTTATTTTGATGAGGGATTTGATTTATTATTAACTGATATGCCATTATCAGAAGAGCCATATTTACCTTATAAAGTAATTAATCATCATCTAGATTCATTAAAAGATGAGGGATATTTTATTAGTTTAATTGAAAATGACTTTTTTGAGAAAGAAAATAATGATATCTTTAAGAAGGAAGTTGAACAAAAAGGATATATTTTTGGTCTTATTAAATTAAGTGAGACACTTTTTAAGAACAATCCTAAAAGTATATTAATAATTCGTAAGAAAATTAAGAGTTTAGGTAAACCTAAAGATTTTTTATTAGTAGATTTACCAAGCTTTAATGATATTGATGCATTTAATAAGACGATTATCCAAATAGATGATTGGATTACCAGAAAAGAGGACGAGATATTATGAAGATTATAGCTGTAAACGCCGGAAGTTCATCTTTAAAATTCAAATTATTGGAAATGCCAGAAGAAAATAAGTTAGCTAGTGGTGTAATTGAAAGAATAGGTATTAATGACTCTATCTTTTCTATTAAGCATAATGGAGAAAGAGTAAAACAAGTAATAGATATTCCTACTCATAAGATAGCTGTTGATATGTTGCTAGAAAAACTAATTTCTCTAGGAATATTAAATAGTTTAGATGAAATTGAAGGAGTAGGACACCGTGTTGTACATGGTGGAGAGTTCTTTACTGATTCAGTGATTATTACTGATGAAGTAGTTAAAGCTATTGAAGCAGTAAGTGATTTAGCTCCATTACATAATCCAGCTAATCTAACTGGTATTAAAGCTTTTGAAGAAGCATTACCAAATATTCCCGCAATAGCAGTTTTTGATACAGCGTTTCATCAAACAATGGAACCTGTTGAATATATGTATAGTGTTCCTTATGACTGGTATACAAAGTATGGTGTAAGAAAATATGGTTTCCATGGTACAAGTCACAAATATGTTAGTTTAAGAGCAGCGGCTATGTTAAATAAGAAGCCAGAAGATACTAAAGTAATTGTTTGTCATATTGGTAATGGTGCCAGTTTGTGTGCTGTTAAATATGGTAAAAGTTTTGATACTTCAATGGGGTTCACACCGCTTGCTGGAATTGCAATGGGAACAAGATCTGGAGATATTGATCCTGCTATTGTTCAGTTTATCTGTGATAAAGAGAAATTATCTTTGGATGAAGTTATTGAATTATTAAATAAGAAATCAGGATACTTAGGATTAAGTGGTATTTCAAGTGATTCAAGAGATTTATGGGAAGCAGTTGAAAGAGGAGATGAAAAATCAATTCTAGCAGTTGAAAAACAAGCAAAAATGATTGCTGATTATATTGGTGCTTATTATATAGCTTTAGAAGGCTGTGACGCAATTTGCTTTACTGCAGGTATCGGAGAAAATGCTTCAGAGACAAGAACATTGGTTGTTAATAGATTAAAAGCGTTAGGTGTTAAACTTGATCATGGGAAGAATTTAATACATGGTGAAGAAACAGTGATATCAAGAAGATCTTCTAAGATTAAAATTCTTTTAATACCAACTAATGAAGAAGTAATGATAGCTAGAGATACTTTAAGATTAATTAAATAATATAAAGAAAAAAGCAGGTTTGAATAGTAATATACTTTTTGAAGGAGTGATATTATGAAAAAAGCTGTTTTTTTATTTCTATTTTTAGGATTCTTTATTTCCCCTAAAGGGGTTAATGCTTCAATGAATGATAGAATATTTGAATTTCCAGAGTATGAGTTTCGCTTAACATATTTTGCCAGAGAAGATAGAAGTAGAGGTTATCATCTTGAAAAACTAGGATCAAATCCTTTTGCATTTGACCTTATTTATGAAGATACTTGGATAATTATTAATGGTATTGAAGAGATTAATGGTAACCATGTTTTTTATGGAAATATTCATGTTTTTGGAGAAGAAACATTTTATGATACTTTTATTTTAGTTTTGAGCTCTTCAGGAGCAGAAATATATAAACAAGTAATTGATTATGGTGACTTAGAATCAGTGTATAATGTTGTTGAGATTGATAATTTGATACTTGTTCATTCCAAGGGGTTTTATGAATCAGAAATGGAAGAGATTGAATTTGAAGTAAACTATTTTACAACATATGATTATGATTTTAATATGATTGATGAAATTGAAACTTATGAGAATTATAAATTTGTCGATAATACAGACAGGTTATATTTGTTTAGCCTCGATTATGATGAAGAGATTGAGGGAGCATTAACTTCTGATCTAAATATTATTCGGCAGTTTGACTCTTTAGTTATTGCTTCTAATGAAGTGTTTACTAACTCAATAACGATTGATTTTCTCAATAGTGCCGTTTTAAATGATGAAGTTATTTACAACGGAATAATAATAAACTACCCTGGTAATTATAGTCTTTTGTATAATGATTTTTTATATGAGTTTCAAGTTGTACCGGAAGTTACTGGAATAGAAGATGGCGCGATTTACAACAATCCTGTAACACCATTGATTTCATCTGGCAATATATATTTAAACAATGATTTATATATATCTGGAACTGAGATTTCAGCCCCTGGAAACTATACATTGCAGATTATGGGGACAAATGGATATTTAGAAGAATATGATTTTACTATTACATCCAATATGTCGGGAATTCTTCATAATCAAACTTATTCAGAACCAGTTGAAATAGTATTTAGTGGTAATGCATACTTAAATAATTCATATATTGAATCACCTTATGTTATTTCTGAAGATGGGGAATATATATTGAAAATGCAAGGAGAAAACAACTATTTAGAGACGTTTTATTTCAATATAGAAAAGCCGGAAGAAGAAACGTCATTAATTAGTTTTGTACAGAAATTTGATGTAGTATTTTTAGGGGTAGTAGTAATTGGTGGAGGATTAATTTTAAAGAAAAAGTAATTAGTTTTTACTTTTTCTTTTTTACGTTAACTAAGCTAATTGTGTTATACTTTAAATGGTGGTGATTGTATGCCTTTTACTCATTTACATGTTGAGACAAATTACGCGATGAACGGCTCGAACATAAAAATTGAAGAATTAGTAAAAAAAGCTGTATCTTATGGATACAGTTCTTTAGCGATTACCGATCCTAAAATGTTTGGTGTCATAAATTTCTATAACACTTGTAAAAGAAATAATATAAAACCAATTATTGGTATTAGTGTTAAACTTGAAGGATTAAAACAAGGATTTATGAATCATAT
>LGVF01051594.1_pt1 | contig 29675 bp, 18 predicted proteins | sample 469901 | NCBI WGS metagenome assembly LGVF01 (sample SAMN03893561, study PRJNA290197) | marine sediment metagenome | material: sediment; isolation source: combined push core samples #3730, #5133, and #5579 collected at Hydrate Ridge | place: Pacific Ocean: Hydrate Ridge
TAATTGCATAAAGAAAAAATACTTTGATTATATTTTATGTCATTTGATAACGTAATTGGTATAAAAACTTTTTAATAAAAATTGCAACGTTATAATTTTATAGACGTCATAAGGGTAGATTAAATACTATGAGCCAAAAATCTATTATAACCGAATTAGAGTTGATTGAACTTTGTAAAAGAGGTGACCGCAGAGCGCATATGCATATATACGACAAGTATTCGCGTGGTATGTATAATGTTGCATATAGGTTTATGAATGATGCTGATATGGCTAAAGATATGTTGCAAGACGGTTTTATAAAAGCTTTTTCTAAGATTGACAGCTATTCTGGAGAGGTTATTTTTGGAGGTTGGCTTAAAAGAATAATTGTTAATACCTGCTTGGACGAAATACGTAAGAAAAAGGATGTTATTAGTTTCGATGATGCTAAGTTTATTGAGCCTGTAGTTGAAGTTAATGATAGCTTTTATAATAATGACGAGGTGTTTTCTGCAGTAAAAAATTGTATTGAAATGTTGCCTTCAAAATATAGTATCGTAGTTAATTTATTTTTGATTGAAGGCTATGATTATGAAGAAATAAGTGAAATACTAGATATAAAGAACTCTACTGCTCGATCGTTAGTTTCGAGAGCTAAAGTTAAGCTTAAACAATTGTTAAGTGATGGCGAAATAGGAGATAGGCTGAGGGTAATCAATTAAGTATTTCATTTTTAAATATGAGCGATATGACTGATAAAAAAAATATAGAAGACTGGGTTAAATCAAACAAAGATATGTTTGATGATAAGGAATTACCTGTAGGTCATAGGGAGCTTTTTGAAGCAAAACTTGATGTGTTGTTGCAAAAAGAAAAACCGAAGAAAAATAGTTTTGTTTGGTTGAAAATTGCTGCTGCTTTAGTGTTAGGAGTAGCTATTACATCATCAGTATTTTATTTTACTTCTACTGAGCCTGATACCAATATGTATGCTAGCAAGGAGGAGTTTAGTAATATAGAAAATGAGTATTCTGAAAAGATTAAGGAGGCTTTAGTACCTGTTAGGGCTGAAAAAAATTACTTATCTCCGGAGTATAGATCTTTTTTAAAAGAAATGGAGAGGTTAGATAAGCAGAATGATAAATTAAAAGAACTTTTGGTTGCTAACCCTGATGACGAACGTATATTGAATTCAATAATTGAAAATTATAAAAGCAGGCTGCAATTATTGGAACAATTGAAAGTAATAATGACTAATAAAAATCTAAAAACCATAAAAAATGAAGAAAGTCTATAAATATTTAGGATTGATTGTAGCATTTATTTTTATTTCTGCTAATGTATTTGCAGCAGAAAAAGATAGGATTGTTAAAAATAGTTTTAAAGTAAATGCTGACACTGAGCTGAAAATAAAAAATAGTTTTGGAGATGTAAATGTTGAAAGTTACTCTGGAAGTGAAATTTTTATTGAAGTTAAAATTTGGGCGAAAGGTAGTTCGGAAGAAAAAGTATTAAAGTTTATTAACTCTATTGATATTGACTTTCATGAAAGTAGTGATGAAATTAGAGTAAAAACTTCTAATATTTCGAATAATGGAAAGGTTAATAAATTTGAAGTAAACTATACTGTAAAAATGCCTATTGGTAATGAACTTAGCATTGATAATAGTTTTGGCAATGTGAATATTGCTTCTCACAAGGGCAAGATAGATTTAGATATTTCGCATGGGAATTTTGATTTAGGAACTGTTTTAAATGACGATAATGAAATAGAATTACAGTTTGGCAATGGTAATATTGAAAAATTTGGATCTGGAAGCATTGAGTTGTCTCATAGTAACTTGGATATAGTTAGAATTTCGGATTTAAATTTAGATAGTAATTTCAGTAATACAAAAATTGAAAAAATATTAGGTTCAATTAAGGCTGAGGTTTCACATGGAAGTCTTAAAACTAAATCTATTGATAAGAATTTTAGAAAAATTGAAATTGAAGCAGAATTTTCTACTGTAAGGTTGAAATTAAATGAAAAATCATCTTATGACCTAGAGTTTAGGGGTTCTTTTACATCGTTTAGTAAACCTTCAAATTTTGAAGTTACTAACAGGGATAAAGATTATACTAGCGAAACTATTATTGGTAATAATAATGGTGGTGGAGCTAAGGTTAAATTAATAATGAGCCACTCTACTTTGAGTCTTGATTAGGTAAATATAGTGATGCAGTAATTCAGTTAAATAGTGAAGTCGTAATTTAGTTTTGCTGGCTTGTTGTATTGAATATATTTGTAGATAATCTCAATAGTTTGTAAAAATTATTGAGATTGTTTTTTTAAATGTAATTTTACGGCTCACAATAGATATCACAAAATGAATATACAAGATTCTCAATTAGAGGTTGACAAATGGATAAAAGAACATGGTGTTCGATATTTCAATGAGCTAACAAATATGGCTCAGCTTACAGAAGAAGTTGGAGAAGTAGCTAGAATTATTGCTCGTCGTTATGGTGAACAATCGGAAAAAGAATCAGATAAAAATAAAGATTTAGGAGAAGAACTTGCAGATGTTGTATTTGTTGTGATGTGTTTAGCTAATCAAACAGGGGTAAACCTCCAAGAAGCTTTTGATAAGAAATTAGATTTAAAAACTAAGAGAGACCACGATAGGCATCATAATAATGAGAAGTTGAAATAGTCTTTTCTATAACCTTAAATCCGCTAATGGATTTCTATTACAAAGCTATACTGCCTACCATCATAGGCAATGCTCTAAAAAACTTATTCACCGTAACTTGTGCTACGTTTGCGTTACTTTTTTATGTGCTAAACCAATGCTAGAACACATTATAGCTTTTCATAACGAAACCATCTGCGGATTTAAGGTATAATAAAAGCAATAAAAAAAGTCCAAACTGAATTTTCAGTTTGGACTTAGTATTTTATAAACTAGAACTACCTAGTTATTCATAGAAATCAAAAATTCTTCATTATTTTTTGATCTCTGAATTTTTCCTTTTAAGTTTTCCATTGCTTCTAGTGGAGTAGCATCTGCTAAATAGTTACGTAATACCCACATATGTTGTACTGTTTTTGCATCCAACAACATGTCATCGCGTCTAGTACTAGAAGATATAAGATCAATAGCAGGGAAAATACGTCGGTTAGCAATTTTTCTATCCAATTGTAATTCCATGTTACCAGTTCCTTTAAATTCTTCGAAGATAACTTCATCCATTTTAGAACCTGTATCAATAAGAGCAGTTGCAATAATAGTAAGCGAACCACCATTTTCGATGTTACGTGCAGCACCAAAGAAACGTTTAGGCTTATGCAATGCATTTGAATCAACACCACCAGAAAGTACCTTTCCAGAAGGAGGAGAAACAGTATTGTAAGCTCTAGCCAAACGTGTTAACGAATCTAGAAGTATAACTACATCATGACCCGATTCAACCATCCTTTTAGCTTTTTCTAAAACAATGTTTGCAACTTTTACGTGTCTGTCTGCTGGTTCATCAAAAGTAGAAGCAACTACCTCTCCATTTACACTTCTTTGCATATCTGTAACTTCCTCTGGACGTTCGTCAATAAGCAAAATCATCATGTAAACTTCAGGGTGATTTGCAGCAATTGCATTTGCAACTTCTTTTAAAAGTACAGTTTTACCTGTTTTTGGTTGTGCTACTATCATACCACGTTGCCCTTTACCTATAGGCGAGAACAAATCGATAATACGTGTAGATATAGTACTTTGTTTTTCAGCTAATCTGAACTTTTCTGTTGGGAAAAGAGGAGTTAAGTGCTCAAACGAAACTCTATCGCGAATAAAATCAGGCTCACGACCATTGATTTTTTCAACTTTAATTAAAGGAAAGTATTTTTCACCTTCTTTAGGAGGGCGTACATTACCTCTAACAGTATCACCTGTTTTTAAACCAAATAATCTAATTTGCGATTGTGATACATAAATATCATCAGGAGATGATAAGTAGTTGTAGTCAGATGAACGTAAGAAACCATAACCGTCTTGCATTATTTCTAATACACCTTCGCTTGTAATTATTCCGTCAAACTCATGTTCTGGCGACTTATATCGGCTCTTGTTTTTGTAATCGCTTTGTTGCTTACGAGGACCTTTATTGTCTTGTCTTTTTACAGGGGGTTCTCTTTTGTCTTGTCCTTGATTTGGATTGTTCCCTTGTACTTGATTTGGGGTATTTCCTTGTCTAGGATTAATGTCTCTTTTAGGAGCCTCTTTCTTTGGGGTATTATCCCTTTTTTGAGCTTCTTTTTTTAGATTTTCTTTAACCCTTGGATTGTCTTCCCTCGGAGTAGGAACTCTAGGAGCCTGAGGTTTAGGCTTGCTTATTTCCTTGTTTTGTTCCATTGTCTCTTGGGTTTCAACAGGAGTGCTTTCTGCTTTTACAACATTAGCTTCAGGCTTCTCTGTTTGTTCCTTCGATTTAGGAAGAGGTCTGTTAGCTCTAGCTTCTCTACTAATTGGTGTACGTTTCCTAGGTTCAGGTCTTTCTTTGTTAGAAGCAGGCTTTACGTCTCTTCTAGGTTTTGGAGCTTGCTGAACTTTAGTAGTTTCAGGGGGAGCCTTTTTTACTTCAGTAGGATTGTCAGCTTGAAAATCAAGTATTTTATATACTAGATCTAATTTTTTAAGTTGACTAATTTTCGAAATTTTTAATTGCTTTGCAATAGCTTGCAAATCTGAAAGCTTTTTTTGCTTGAGATCTTCAATACCAAACATTTGAATATATAATTAAATTGTGTTTTTGATCTTAACTAAATGAAAGATGATGAAATACGGTTGAATGTATAATGAATTGAATTTGATCAGAGTTAATTATTTGAAGTATAGCCCTGAAATCGTCGCAATATTACAACTTTATTTTGTTTCATACCCTATAAAGATAAAGAATATTATCTTACTTTTGCATTTCAAATTTAAAAAAGATAAAAATGATTCAAAGAATCCAATCAATATATTTATTATTAGTAGCAATAATTGCAGGCCTAGGGCTTTACTTGCCTCTATGGAAAAATAATGAAAATATAGTTGAAAAAGGTTTTGAGAATACTTATATTTTAGTTTTATTTGCAATAGTAATCGTTCTTTCAATAGTGGCTATTTTTATGTTTAAAAATAGAAAGTTACAATTTGTTTTAGGACGGTTTAATATTCTGATCAACATTTTACTGTTGAGTGTTTTTGGATATTATACACAAAATTTTTCCGGAGAAGCTTTGGTTTCAGAGAAGGAAATTGGGTTATCAATACCTTTTATATCTATCGTGTTATTATACATGGCTAATAAAGCAATAAAAAAGGATGAAGAACTCGTGAAATCTGTGGATAGATTACGTTAACACACGCAACAGCTTAGTTAATATATATGCGTATAAAAGAGTCTTGATTTTTTCAAGACTCTTTTTTAGTTTACAATAGTTTTTTATTATTAAACAATTTAGTTGATAAGTTGTTTAACTTCTTGGTTGTATAGTTATATACTTTTAAATTACTGCTTACTGCTTACTGCTTACTGCTTACTGCTTACTGCTTACTGCTTACTGCTTACTGCTTACTGCTTACTGCTTACTGAATATATATTACCAAATTCCATCCTGTTTCTATTTATCTTAAAAATATCTAAAAATCAACTTGTTAAGTTAAAATCGTGTTAAATGAGGATAAACCTGTACGCAAATATGATATTCATGCGTCATATAGGTGTAAAAGAAGCTTTAAAAGATTAAAATTCAGCTGGTTAAAATTAATAATGAAGAGCGATTTTGAAAAGAGAATTTTAAAATAGTTGGCAAACAAAAAGGATAAAAAAACTTAAAATTACTTAAAGATGAAACATTTAGCTGCAATAATAGGAATAGTATTTTTCACTTTGTTTTCAGTACAAAAAAATACAGTTAAAAATGAAACGATGGTACTAGATGAAATAGAATTAAATTTCACTAACCTTGATTATATAGATGAGTTAGAGTCTGTTGATAATACATTATTTTTAGAAGAAATAGAACTTAACATTCCTAATACAGATTATGAGGAAGAATTAGCTACAGTAAAACTTCCAGTTGAAGTAGTAAGAACTAAGAGTGAAAAGAATTTAAATGCACTTGAAGAAATTGAATTGAACTTCACAAATCTTGAATATTTAGATGAATTAGAAGCAGTAGATAATGATGTAGTATTAGAAGAAATTGAATTGAACTTCACAAATCTTGAATATTTAGAAGAATTAGAAACAGTAGATAATGAAGTGATATTAGAAGAGATAGTACTTAATTTAGATAATCTTGATTATTTAGAAGAGTTAGATTCTGTAGATAACGAACTAATAAAATACATTGACAATTATGACGAAACTAAATATATATGGTAAGATTACAACTGTAATTTTTATAAAGAGGATAATATAACTTCCCTGTGTTAATTAAAACATAGGGAAGTTTTTTTTTGAATATACAACCCATGCTGTATCATTTTCAATACAATGTGTATAAAATGTAATTACTACTTACTGCTGCATTGTTTTTCCATTTCGCTAATGGCCAAAAGGTAAATAGCTAATCTCAACTATTTACACAGCTTAATTTCAATCTATTTATCTTAAAAATATCTAAAAATCAACTTGTTAAGTTAAAATCGTGTTAAATGAGGATAAACCTGTACGCAAATATGATATTCATGCGTCATATAGGTGTAAAATAAGCTTTAAAAGATTAAAATTCAGCTGATTAAAATTAATAATGAAGAGAGATTTTGAAAAGAGAATTTATAATAGTTGGCAAACAAAAAGGATAAAAAACTTAAAATTACTTAAAGATGAAACATTTAGCTGCAATAATAGGAATAGTATTTTTCACTTTGTTTTCAGTACAAAAAAATACAGTTAAAAATGAAACGATCGTACTAGATGAAATAGAATTAAATTTCACTAACCTTGATTACATAGATGAGTTAGAGTCTGTTGATAATACATTATTCTTAGAAGAAATAGAACTTAACATTCCTAATACAGATTATGAGGAAGAATTAGCTACAGTAAAACTTCCAGTTGAAGTAGTAAGAACCAAGAGTGAAAAGAATTTAAATGCACTTGAAGAAATTGAATTGAACTACACTAATCTTGATTATTTAGATGAATTAGAAACAGTAGATAATGTTGTAGTATTAGATGAAATAGAGTTGAATTTCACTAATCTTGAATATTTAGATGAATTAGAAGCAGTAGATAATGATGTAGTATTGGAAGAAATAGAGTTGAACTTCACAAATCTTGAATATTTAGAAGAATTAGAAACAGTAGATAATGAAGTGATATTAGAAGAGATAGTACTTAATTTAGATAATCTAGATTATTTAGAAGAGTTAGATTCTGTAGATAACGAACTTATAAAATACACTGACAATTATGGCGAAACTAAATATATATGGTAAGATTACAACTGTAATTTTAATAAAGAGGATAATATAACTTCCCTATGTTAATTAAACATAGGGAAGTTTTTTTATTAGATATAATTCTTACAGTTTCATTTTCAATATTATGAGTATAATAAGTGATTAATCAGTGTTATTTGATAATAATAGTTGCGTATATGTTGGGTTTTGTCGCTTTTATTATTGAAAAACCTATTTAAATATTGATAATTATGGACAGTACAGAGTTAACTTATTCGAGAGTTGGAAATGTTGTAGAAGGAGTATTGAGCATTTCAGAGGCAAAACAAAAAATCAGAAAAATCGTTCTTTCAATGAAAAGAGATAAAATGTTTAAAAATGAAATTAATAAGTTTTTAAAGGGACTAAGGCTTTAGTTTAAGCAAATATTTGGTAGTATGTATTTTAATCTATAGTTTTTTGCATTGATGTTTTAAAACCCGATAGATATTATTACTTTTGCAGCCAGTAAATTAAAAAAAATATGTTCGATAATTTTAGTGATAAGTTAGATAAAGCTTTACATGTACTTAAAGGTCATGGTAAAATTACTGAAGTAAATGTTGCAGAAACGTTGAAAGAAGTAAGAAGAGCTTTGTTAGATGCCGATGTTAACTTCAAGATAGCTAAGGATTTTACCAAAAGAGTAAAAGAAAAAGCTATGGGTGCCAATGTATTAACTTCGTTACAGCCAAGTCAATTAATGGTGAAAATCGTTAAGGATGAATTGACTGAATTAATGGGAGGTGAGAATGTTGGTATTAATTTAAGTGCATCTCCATCAATTATACTTATTGCTGGATTACAAGGTTCTGGTAAAACTACTTTTTCTGGAAAATTAGCATCATATTTAAAATCAAAGAAAGGTAAAACCCCATTATTGGTAGCTGGTGATGTTTATAGACCTGCAGCTATTGAGCAGTTAAAAGTCTTAGGTGAGCAAGTTGGAGTTCCTGTTTATACCGAAGAGGGTAGTAAGGATCCTGTTACTATAGCTAAGAATGCATTGAAATTTGCGGCTCAAAATGGTAACAATCTTGTTATTATTGATACAGCTGGACGTTTAGCTATTGATGAGGAAATGATGAGCGAAATAAAAAACGTTCATAATGCAATAAAACCTCATGAAACTTTATTTGTTGTAGATTCTATGACAGGTCAAGATGCAGTAAATACCGCTAAAGCTTTTAATGATGTACTTAATTTTGAGGGAGTTGTTCTTACAAAATTAGATGGAGATACTAGAGGAGGAGCTGCATTATCTATTAAGTCGGTTGTAAATAAACCAATTAAGTTTATTTCTACTGGTGAAAAAATGGATGCACTTGATATTTTCTATCCAGAACGTATGTCTGACCGTATATTAGGTATGGGAGATGTTGTTTCTTTGGTAGAAAGAGCTCAAGAGCAGTATGACGAGGAAGAGGCAAGAAAAATTCAAAAGAAAATAGCCAAAGATCAGTTCGATTTTGATGATTTTATGAAGCAAATTCAGCAAATCAAAAAAATGGGTAACATGAAAGATTTGGTTGGGATGATACCAGGGGCAGGTAAAGCACTGAAAGATGTAGATATTGATGATGATGCTTTCAAGGGGATTGAAGCTATTATTCAATCAATGACACCTAAAGAGCGTCATGAGCCTAAAACTATAAATGGTAGTCGTAAAAAGAGAATTGCAAAAGGCTCTGGTTCTACAATTCAGGATGTAAACAGATTGATGAAACAGTTTACAGACATGAGTAAGATGATGAAAATGATGCAAGGTGGAGGAATGGCAAAACTTTCCAAAATGATGGGAGGAATGAAAGGGATGAAATAATATTTCAAAATCAAATATTATAACTTTAAAAGGTTAAAGGTATGTAATTCATAATTACATTCTCTTAACCTTTTTTAGTTATACCATTTTTCGAGCAGAAGTTAGGTAAAAGAAAACTTATGATTTTAGTCTTAGGTGATGAATAAAAATTCAGTGTAGTTCGGCAATGGTTAATTTTCATTCTGTAAAATAAGATTAAAAGGCAAGTTTTGTTAAGGAAAATTTGCTTGATAAATGGTATTCTACCAATTGAATTTCAAACTGACATTTTAAGGATATCATATGACTATACTCGACTTTAAAAAATCGAGTATAGTCATATGACATCCTATTGTTTCTATAAATAAATATTATTTTATCCGAATATGGTAGGTCTGCATCTCAGCTCTACGAGGTCTATATATAACAACTCTACACAAAACAATTAAACCTTTTACCTGACTCTCGTAGGTCTGCGACTCTACGAAGTTTTTGAAAAACAACTCATTAAAATCTTAATAAATAATAAAAGGTCTAATAATCGCTTCTAAATCGAACGATAAGTAAACTACTTAGAGTTTAAATTCGGATATGTTTGCATCGAATACTTCAAGTAGTATGGTGTATCCAAACTTTAGATTCACTTTAATTTATTCAAGCCATTAATAAAACAAAACTAATAATATGAATCAAAAATTATCAATTAAAGAAAAGATAGGTTATGCTCTTGGCGATGGTGCTGCAAATATTGCATGGCGTGGTGTAGCTACATTTTTATTTATTTTTTATACTGATGTTTTTGGGTTGAATCCTGCAGCAGTTGGTTTACTTTTTCTTGTAGCTAGGTTTAGTGATGGAATTAGCGATGTTGTAATGGGAATTGTTGGAGATAGAACAAATTCTAAATACGGTAAATTTCGACCATGGGTATTATGGACGGCAATTCCATTTGGAGTGATTCTGTCCTTATTATTTACAGCTCCTGATCTAAGCGATTCGGGTAAATTAGTCTATGCTTATTCTACCTATATAATATTTACCCTAATATATACTGCTAATAATGTTCCTTATGGTGCACTTATGTCGGTAATGACTGGTGATGACAAAGAACGTACCAGTATTGGTTCTTTTCGTATGGTTGGTGCTTTTACCGGCGGAATGTTAGTACAAGGTGCTTTGTTGTTTTTAGTTGCAAGTTTTGGTAATGTAAATCCAAATATACTTGTTAATAAACTCGATACAGAGAAATTTGAAATTACAGTTTCTGTTCCAAGAGATGTAGAAAATGCATATATAAATACAGATAATAGTATCGCATTATTTTCTTATTCAAGTATTGAAAACAAAGATGATGTGCCAACTACAGGGAAGAGTTTCCATATAAAAGCTAATAAAGAATATTCATTTATTGTTTCGGGCGACTCTACAATTACAAGTGATAGTATATCTATAATTGATCAGAAACAAGGATATAGTAATTCAATGTACTTAATGTCTGTGTTTCTAACATTGTTTATGTTCATTACTTTTTACAGTACTAAGGAAAGAGTAAAACCACCTAAAGCTCAAGAAAGTAACTTGAAACAAGATTTTAAAGATTTAATAGGAAATAGACCTTGGTTAGTTTTACTGGTTATTGGTTTATTATTTAATATTTATAATTCTATAAAGCAAGGTATAGTAGTAATATATTTTACTCATTATTTACATAATCAATTATTAGCAGCATCGTTTATGATTGGGCTTACGTTGGCATCTATTGGTGGAGCAATGGTTACAGCTCCATTAGGGAGAAGGTGGGGTAAGAAAAGATTATTTATTTACTCGTTAATTTTCTCAGGTGTGGTTAATGCATTTCTTATACTTTTTAAACCTGGAGATATTGTAGGTATATTTTCTATAGGTATTATATCTGAATTTGCTGCTGCTATATTTCCAACATTATTCTTTGTTATGTTAGGTGATACTGCTGACTATTCTGAATTTAAAAACGGACGAAGAGCTACAGGTTTAGTTTATTCGGCTGGTTCGTTTGCAACCAAATTTGGAGGAGGAATTGCAGGAGCAATAATTGGTTTTGTTTTAGCATATTTCCAATACGATGGTACAGATACAGTTGCTATACAAGGAGCTGTACCAGGAATAAAAATGCTAATGAGTTGGATACCTACTGTAATTGCTTTGATAGCAGCAGCGCTCATGACAATTTATCCACTTACCCAAGAAAAAATAAGTGAAGTTACAGAAGAGTTGAATAGAAGAAGAAGTGAAGAGATAACGTGATATCTTGATAGACGTGATAATCGTTACGTAACAACATCACGGCATCACAAGAAAAAAAAGAATAATTAAAATATATAATATAATGAAGAAATACGGACATTTTGATGATGAAAATAGGGAGTATGTAATTACTGATCCTGCTACTCCGTTTCCATGGATAAACTATTTAGGAAATGAAGATTTTTTCTCTTTGATTTCAAATACAGCAGGGGGATATTCATTCTACAAAGACGCAAAATTCAGAAGGTTGACTCGTTATAGATACAACAATGTACCTATGGATGATGGTGGACGTTATTTCTACATCAATGATGGTAAGGATGTGTGGTCGCCAGGTTGGAAACCTACAAAAACTGAGCTTGACAACTACGAATGTCGTCATGGTATGAACTATACTAAGATTAAAGGCGAGAAAAATGGGATTTCTGCTGAAGTTACTTTTTTAGTTCCTTTAAAAACTTGGGCTGAGTTGCAAAAAGTTACTCTTACTAATCATAGTAATGAGGTGAAAAAGTTTAAATTATTTTCTTATGCTGAATGGGCTTTATGGAATGCTCAAACAGATATGGAAAACTTCCAACGTAATTTTAATACTGGGGAGGTAGAGGTTGATGGTTCTACAATTTATCACAAAACAGAATATAAAGAACGTAGAAACCACTATGCTTTCTATTCTGTAAATGCCGAAGTACAAGGTTTTGATACTGATAGAGAATCATTTATTGGGATGTATAATACTCATGCTGATCCTCAGAATGTAATGGCAGGAAAACCAACAAATACTGTAGCTCATGGATGGTCGCCAATCGCATCACACTATATCGAAGTTAAACTACAGCCAGGTGAATCTAAAGATTATATCTTTACTTTGGGTTACATCGAAAATGAAGAGGACGACAAATGGGAATCAAAAGGTATTATCAACAAAACTAAGGCTAAAGCTCTTTTAGCTGATTTTGATACTACAGAAAAATTTGATGCAGCATTAGAGGCAATCAAAACTCAGTGGGATGGATTGCTTGATAAATTTGTAATTGACTCAGGAGATGATAGATTAGATCGTCAGGTAAATATCTGGAATCAATACCAATGTATGATTACATTTAACTTCTCGCGTTCGGCATCTTATTTCGAGAGTGGAATTGGACGAGGAATGGGCTTCCGCGATTCAAACCAAGATTTACTAGGATTTGTACATCAAGCACCAGAAAGAGCTCGTCAGCGTATTATTGATATTGCTTCAACTCAGTTTCCTGATGGTGGATGTTACCATCAATATCAACCTTTAACAAAGCGTGGAAATGACGAAGTAGGTGGGGGGTTCAACGACGATCCTATGTGGTTGATTCTTGGAGCAACTGCTTACATTAAGGAAACAGGAGATTATTCAATCTTAGACGAGATGGTACCTTACGATAATGATGATAGTTTAGCACAAACTTTATTCCATCACTTAACTGTATCATTCAATCACGTTGTAAATAACCTTGGTCCAAACAAACTTCCATTAATTGGACGTGCTGACTGGAATGACTGTTTGAACTTAAATTGTTTTTCAAATGATCCTAATGAATCTTTCCAAACAACTGAAAATAATTCAGAAGGTTCTAAAGCAGAATCGTTGATGATAGCTGGATTATTTGTTTATTATGGACGCGATTATGTAGAGCTTTGTAAAGTTTTAGGTAAAGATGGGGAAGTTGCTAGGGCACAAAAAGAAGTTGATACTATGGTTGATTCTATAAAGCAAAATGGATGGGATGGTGAATGGTTCCTGCGTGCTTATGACTTCTACGGAAACAAAATTGGTTCAAACGAAAACGAAGAAGGTAAAATATTTATAGAGTCTAACGGTTGGTGTACTATGGCCGAAGTTGGTACAGAAGAAGGAATGTGCGAAAAAGCACTTGATTCTGTAAAAGAAAGACTTGATAGTAAATACGGAATTGTACTTAACAATCCGGCATTTACAAAGTACCACATCGAAATGGGTGAGATTTCTACATACCCTCCAGGATATAAAGAAAATGCAGGTATTTTCTGCCATAATAACCCATGGGTTATGATAGGTGAAACTAAACTAGGTAGGGGAGATATGGCATACGATTACTACAAAAAAATTACGCCAGCTTTTATTGAGGATATTCAAGAGCTTCATCGTACTGAGCCTTATGTATATTCACAAATGATAGCAGGTAAAGATGCTTATAAACCAGGAGAGGCTAAAAATTCGTGGTTAACAGGTACTGCAGCTTGGAATTACGCAGCTATTACTCAACACATTTTGGGTATCAGACCTGATTTCAACGGATTATTGGTAGACCCTTGTGTTCCTACCGAATGGGATGGTTTTAAAGTAAAACGTAGTTTCAGAGGAGCAACTTTAAATATTGAAGTTGTTAATCCTGATCACGTATCAAAAGGAGTAAAACAAATGACCATTGATGGCAAAAATATTGATGGAGCATTAATTCCTGTATTAGAAAAAGGTAAGGAATATCATATTGTTGTAACAATGGGATAATTGATTATAAAAAATAAGAGTATTTATATTGATAAGTACTCTTATTAATTTTTCATTTAAATACGAATAACATGAGAATTTATATAAAAACACTATCATTATTCATGATTTTGATGATAGCAAGTTGCTCTAGTACAACAGCAACAAAAATGACTGAATCAATAAATACACCTGATTCTAAGACAGTAGTAGAAATTAATGGTTCGTTATCTGTAAAAGGTAATCAGGTAGTTAATAAAGATGGTAATGTAGTAAGTTTTGCAGGAAACAGTTTCTTTTGGTCAAACACTGGTTGGGAAGGTGAAAAATATTACAACAAAGATGTTGTAAAATGGCTTAAAGATGATTGGAACGCAACAATTGTTAGAGCTGCAATGGCTGCAGAGCCAAGTATTGATGGAGGATATTTAGAAGACCCTGAAGGTAACATGCAAAGAGTTGAAAGACTAGTTGATGCAGCAATAGACCTGGGATTGTATGTAATTGTTGATTGGCATTCTCATCAAGCGGAGAATACAGAAGCCGAAGCAATTGATTTTTTCCAAAAAATAGCTACTAAATATGGTAAGCACCCTAATATTATTTATGAAATATATAATGAGCCATTGAAAGTTTCTTGGGATGATGTAATAAAACCATATTCAGAAAAAGTTATAGCTGCTATTAGAGCTATAGATAAGGAAAATCTGATTATTGTTGGAACTCCAAAATGGTCTCAAGATGTTGATGTAGCTTCTAAAAATCCTATCATTGGTTATAATAATATTGCTTACACTCTACATTTTTACGCTGGTACACATAAAGAAAATCTACGTAAAAAGGCTAAAATAGCTTTAGATAATGGAATTGCTTTAATGGTGACAGAGTGGGGAACAGTAAATGCTAATGGTGATGGAGGAGTAGCAAAAGAATCGACATTAGAGTGGATGAAATTTATGAAAGAAAACAATCTAAGTCATTGTAACTGGGCTGTTGACGATAAAAAGGAAGGAGCTTCAATAATTCATCCAGGAACAAGTGCTAAAGGAAATTGGAAAGAAAGTGATTTAACCGAAACTGGAAAATTCACAAAGGAACTAATAAAGAATTGGTGATACAAAAAGTTTGTTTTTTAGCATTAAAAAAAGGGAGTTGTTTTTTGTTAAACAACTCCCTTTCTTCTATTTGATTTTATCTGAAGTATAATACCAAATAAACATCAAAATGCACTGTAAAATCTTTCTATTTTCAGTTTTATCTTCTTTAAAAAATATATCCGTAGCTAAAGCTATGCATAGATTTTTATAAATTACTAAAACTAAAAATACTTTAATTTTAATAGAGCATTTTGAAATTCATTTGGTATAACTACTTGTTAAATTGTTTCATATAATCACTAGGGCTAACACCATATTTTTTCTTAAATGCGGTACTAAAATACTTAGGATCAGAATAGCCTGATTCATAAGCCACATTCCCTATTGAATCTTCACTAGTTTCTAATAAGTGTTTTGCCAAATTTAAACGTTTATTCTGAATGTATTCTTTAGGCGAAAAATCAGTTAATGCTTTTAATTTTCTATAAAGTACAGGTCGGCTCATAGCTAAATCAGAACATATATTCTGAACACCATATTCATGATTAGAAATATTATTCATTACTAATGAATCAAGTTTTTCTAGAAATATGGAGTCTATACTTTTTTTAGGAGTATCAATTTTCCCTAAGGCTTCACCAGTAATTATTGTTTGCTGATATAATTTCTTTATTGCCAATCTGTTTTTTACCAGATTGATAATTCGGAATTTAAGCATTCTTATATCAAATGGTTTAATGATATAATGATCTGCACCATGCTCATAACCTTCAGCTTTATACATAGATGCATTAAGAGCTGTTAGTAATATAATTGGCAAGTGAGATGTTTCTATATTGCCTTTTATTTTATCACATAACTCATAGCCATTCATTTCAGGCATCATTATATCTGATAGAACTAAATCATAATCATCACTTATTAATCCATCGTAACAGTCTTTGCCATTTCTAAAAACATCTACTTTAAAGTTTTCCGAAAGTGCTTCTTTAAGAAACTCTCTTAGTTCATCGTTGTCTTCTGCTACCGCAATTTTGTAATCATATTTCTTATCAGAAAGCTTATTAAATTCGTCACCATAATGAGAAACATCTTCAGGAATATGTGATTCTTCATCTATTATTTCTATTGGTAATTTCAACATAAATGAAGTACCAATGTTTTCAGAGCTTTCGAAAGATAAACTACCTTCCATCATTTTCGCATATTTATATGATAGAATTAAGCCAATACCACTACCAATAATGCCAGATTTTATTGCATTATCAGCCCTATAAAATCGATTAAAAATATGCTTTTGATTCTTTTTAGGAATTCCCATCCCATTGTCATTAACCGTCAACGACCAACTATTATCTATAGCTAATAATTCAATCTCAATTTTATCATCATTATTTGAGTATTTAATTGCGTTTGAAATTAAATTATAAATTATTTTTTCAAGTTTATCTTCATCTAATTTTACAAAGAGTTTATCAATATTAAACTCTTTGGCTATAGTTATATTACGTTGCTTTAGTAATGGTTCAAAATCGGTTAATAGTTTGTTAATGAAGCTTATCAAATCAAATTCTTGGATAAATAAACTGTCAGAAATTGTTTTAACTCTTTCAAAATCTAATAGTTCACCTACTCTTTTATTTAATCTACTCAGATTTAGAGAAGCTCCTTGTAGAAGTTTTTTCCCTGATTCTCCTAAACCTTTTTCATCTTCCAACTTTTGTAAAGGTCCAATTACCAGAGATAGGGGAGTTCTTATTTCATGTGCAATTTCAGCATATAATTGATTACGCTTTTTAAGACTTCGTTGTTTTTTTATTCCGATTACATAATTAAAAATAGCAATAATCAATACTACAAAAGCAATAAAGTACAATGCATAGGCCCATATAGTTTTCCAATATGGTGGCAAAATGTTAATATTAATTGATCTGGATGCAATTTCTTTATTCTGAAATTCTGAATAACATTTAATGTCTAAAGTGTACTCACCATATGGTAAGTTGTTATATGCGATTACACTATAGGTAGTTTTATCAGAATAATTATTATCATAGCCTTTAAGTTTCCAAGAATAATATAATACTTCGCCTGAATAATTAGGAGAGATTAAATTTATTCTAAAATCTTGGTAAGGATAGGGCAATTCTATTTTTTCAACATTGTCAATTCTTTTGGATAAAATATCTGATTGTCCAGCAATTACAGTTTTACCTTCAACTTCTAAATCATCAAGGATTATTTTTGAATTTTGTTGATCTTTAACTTTAAACAAATATGGCAAATCAATAAAAGCTTCGTAACCACCTAATATCAATTTATTATCACTAATTATATTAGCACTATGTATAGCTTCAAACCTATCTAAAAGCACATTAATATCTTCAACTTGATGTTTTTCAGGATTGATGTTTAATTTATAAACGGCATTGTCTCCTAATACAATTATTTCATTATTTTCAATATTAATTAATTGTACAATATTACTAGGTAATCTTTTTGAGCACTGAAATTCATATAAAGTATCATTTTTATAATCGTAAAGTTTAATACCACTTGTTTGAGTTCCAAAAACAGTATATTGACTATTTATAGTAATGAAATCAGTAATATTACTTTTAGATTTAAAAATAAGTTTTGACTTATTGTCACTATACGAATATAACCCTAGTGTATTAGAAAAGTACATCTCATTGGTAGCTTTATGCTCTTTTATGAATGTTAAACTTTTCAGAGGAAACAGTTCCGATTTATCTATAGAGGTATCATATATTATTAATTCTCCCTTAACTAATCTAATCCATATTTTACCCTGAAAAATACTTAGCCCACTAATAAAACTAATAGGTATTTGTTTATTGTCAATTTCTATATGAGTTATGTGTTTTTTTACATTTAAAGATTTTTTATCTAAAACAAACAAACCATGCCCGTATGATGAAACCCAATAATTATCGTCATCTTCTACTATTTTGTTTATAACGAAATTACTAGTTTCATTTTTGTTTTCCTTGAAATCTGATATTTTCAGAATTGTTGGTTTATCAGAGTTTGCATCAACGATTAAACCATTATCTGTCCCTAATAATATTCTGCCAAATGAATCTTTAAATATTGTGTTTCCATGATTGGCACCAATTTCATCTAAAAGATTCTTTTTAAAATCTTGTACTATTGGTTTATTTGGAAGATAGTAATATATCCCCATTCCATAGGTTGAAAGCCATAACCTATTTTTTTTATCAATATGAATATCATAAATTCCAAATCCATATAGATGAGATTTTTCTTTGTCAAATTTTAAGTCTTGATTCCCCTCATCGTCAAAAAACAATAGTCCTTTACCGTCAGTTGCAACTAGCACCTTTCCATTATATCTAGAAATATCCATTATGGTATAAGGGCCTCCTATGCTTAATTGAGTAATACGATTATTCTTAATCATATATATGCCTTTATGGCGAGTACCAATCCAAATAGAACCATTTGGATGACGAAATAGACTAGTGATTTTTGCATTCTTTAAACTGTTTCCATACAGTTGAAAATCTTGAAAGCCATTATTGCTAAATAGTTTTAACCCTTCACTTGTTCCTATAAGTATACCTTGTGATGGATAGTCGCAAATAGAATTAATTCTGAAATCTATAGCTTTTTGTTCAAGAGTTTTGTTCTTTTTATTCCATATATATGCAGATGACCAAGCAAAAAATATTATTTCATCTTCTAGTTCTTTAATTAATTGAAATGAAGGATTGTTATTATATTGTTTTTGAAATCTTGTAAAAATATCAAATCGATCAAAATCTTTATTGTAGTAATATATTCCATATTGCGAATAAACCCATAATACATTATCACTATCTTTAAAAAAGCCTGATTTAATGCCTAAGTGTCCAGCTGCAACAGAATCTAGTTTATATAATCGGTAGTGTTTAAAATTTTTCCCATCAAACCTATCTATACCATTAGGAGATATAGACCAAATCATATCATTATCATCGCTTTCAATAGCATAAACTATATGGCTAGATAATCCGTCTTTGACAGTTAAATTTCTAAAAACTATAGGGTCATCTCCATAACTGTTTGGCAGGAAATAAAATAGAGATAGTATTAAAAAAAATATTTTTTTCATAGGTTGCAGCATATAATTTGCAATATAAAAAAGGTGTTTGCCATAAACAAACACCTCAAGTATTTTTTGAATAATAATAGATATCCATTTGCGGATTTAAGGTATAATTACATTTGTAGCTTTATATTGTTTTTATCTTCCGATAAATTGAAAAATTGTTCTTTCACCTTACCATTAATAGTAACAGAAACTTTGTACTTCCCTTTAAAACCACGGAATCTAACCACACCATTTTCATTTGCTTTTTCAGTAATATTTGTAGTCCATTTTTTTATCTGTTTTAACCATACTTCACCATTAGGTTTTACTTTGCCATCCATATCAAACATTGATTTATTAATATCTGAAAAAGGTGTCCAAAAATACAATCCTAACATTTTAGGGTGACTAAAGTATATTGTCATGATTTCCTCTGTAAATTCGGTACGCTCTTCATCAGAGAATTTTTGTAGATTATTATCAATAATTTCAAACTCTGTACCTAGCATGGGTAGATTAAAGTCTTCGAATAAAGTTAGCCTTCTATATATTTCTTCAGGTGCTATTCGTTGACGGAAACGTGTTTGAAAACCTATTCCTTCAATTGGTGCACCAGCTTCTACCAAATCTTTAATATGGTTATAATATATTTTAATATTTTTATCTGCCATTTTTATAGGAGATGAAACAACTTTATTTTCGTTTAAATAAAATTTCACATTTTTATCTGTTCTATATTTATCAGCAGTATTAAACCAGTAAACAAATGTGTTTTGAGTTGTCATATCATTTAAATCATGATTATCTCTAGGCTCATTTAATACATCCCACTCTCTAACTTTATATGTTGTATTGGCATATTCTACATAGTCTTCCATTCCTTTCATTAATTTCAAGCTATCCTTGTTAGCCACATATTTTTTCAATTCTTTTGGCATGAACTTATCTTTTTCCCAAGCTAGAGCATGTCCTCGTAATGAAATGTTTTCTCTTTCTAACCAAGAAATGATTTCAGGAGTTCTTTTAGCAGCCATATCCTTATGCTTAATTTTATAGGCATTTTCAAAACCTGCGTGTTCATAAGCACTTGCAAATGCTTTTTTGTAAACATTTTTTTTATCTCCTACAAATAGACTAGAACTAATTATTCCTCCAAACCTAAAATCATTGGATACTTGTTCAATTTTGACATCTCCAATTATAGGATTTCCATTTTTATCAACAACGGTTAATATTACATTTCCTTTACGGTATTTTTCAATTCTATCTTCTGCTTCTTTTCTCCAATTACTGTTTTCAGAAGTAGCTTTTTCAATTACATCTCCTTTAAATTGATTGTCATTATTAAAATAATTTTTGAAGTCTAAACGGAGTTTCTCAATAACATCTTTATAATCTTTGTCTTTAGCTAGATTAATAGTTTCTAAAGGATCTGTTTTATAATCGTAAAGCTCTTCAGCTATTATATTTTCAGGGTTGAGCTTCTTTGCATATCTAGGATTATTACCTACCCAAGTTGTTAATCTATATCTATTTGTCCTTAATGAATAACCAATAATCTTACCTCTAGTAATTTCGGTAACAGCAAATTCTTTTACACTTTTTTTACTTCCATCAATTAATGGTTTTAGCGAAGAACCCGATAAGTTTTGTGGAGTGTTAATGTCTACCAAATCACATAGAGTAGGGTAGATATCTACAAATTCTGTTGGTGAGTTTATCACTATCTTTTTACCTATGCTAGGATCGAAAATAATCATTGGCGAACGTGTTGCTTGCTCAAAATTAGAGTGCTTATTCCATAATTTATGGTCTCCTAAATGCCATCCGTGATCTCCCCAAAGAATGATTATTGTATTTTTATCTAATCCTTCTTTTTTTAGTTCAGCCATTAATTTACCCACTTGTGCATCAACATAAGTAGTTGCGGCATAGTATCCATGTATTAATGTTCTTTGTTGCTTTTCTGGTATTTCTACAACGCCATTTATTTTTTCATAAGTATATCCTGGAATCATATATGAGCCTAGCTCTGGCGAAGCATGATATGCCTTTTCGTATCCCCCTTTAACTTTTTGTTGAAATGCAGCTAGAGGAACTTTACTTTCATCGTACATGTCCCAGTATTTTGTTGGAGCATTAAATGGTAAATGAGGTCTTTTAAAACCTACTGCTAAGAAAAATGGTTTACCACTTTCAGCAGCCTCTTTCATAAGTTTAATACCTCCATTTACAATTGCACCATCAATATATGCATCATCTGGTACATCTGTATTTTCATATGCAGGCTTAAACCTTTTTAGTATATATTTATTTATTTTATTGCCTTTTAATCCTTTATCTATAGCTTCTTTACGTAGCTCAGCAATCTTAGCTAAGTTCTCTGGTTTTTGGTAATAACCCATTTCAGGAGTATTAAAACCTTCAGGGTATTCTAATTCATGAGGTAATATATATTTACTCCACGAAGCTTTATCTTGATTTTTATCGACTGATCTTGGATCATAAATTTTACCAACTCCATAAGTTAGATATCCATTATTTTTGAAGTGTTGAGGTAAGGTTGTAACGTTTGGCCTTTTATCTCTTATTAATGTTTTTAGATCTAATATTTGTGTTTGATCTGGTCGTTGTCCGGAAAGTAAACTAGCTCTAGAAGGACCACATACTGCATATTGGCAGTGGTTATTATCAAAAACTACACCTTGGTCGGCTAGTTTATCAATATTAGGGCTAATAGCAAAATTATCGCCATAAGCCCCCAAAATTGGTTTCATATCATCTATGGCTATAAATAATATGTTTTTCTTACTTGTTTGAGCTTCTACAATTGATGCAGAAAAAACAGCAAGAAACATTATCACTAATTTTATATTGTTCATCTGGTTTTAATTTTGCTTGATATAATTTTCATACATCTACTAATACCAAAAACAAAATGAAATGCACCTTAAATTCATTGTCTTTTTCCGCCTCACTTCACTTATAATTTCTTCCATAGCCCTGCTATGCAAGAAATTATAAATTAGTGAAGTAAAAAAAATATTTAAAATTTATTAGGCTCATTTCATAATGCATTTGGTATAATCATTAATAATGTAGTTTGATATATGGGCTCATTGAGATATTCTCCATAAGCCCATTAAATAATCAAAAAAATCAAATTTGTTAATTAGTAACCAGGATTCTGGTCTGTAGTACTAATTTTTTGATTAGTATTAATTTCAGTTAACGGAATTGGTAGTAGCATCACCTTTTGTTTATTGTCAACAATTGGCACTAAAAACTCGCCTCCACCAGGTCTGTTATTATGTGGATCAATTATATGAGATTTAAACCAATCATATCCTTTTCTTCTGTTATTAAACCCATCGTGCCCTTCTGATAACAGCTCAAATCTATACTGTTTAAAAATTTCTTCTCTATTCAAATCTTTACCTTGATCAGTAATTGCAAGAGGGTGAACTCCATTTCCATCAACATAAAGCCTTGTTGAAGCATCTATATGTTTTGACCCTCTAGCTCTATCTAAAACCTGGTTTACATAGTTAACAAACTCTGCAGGCTTATCAAGTTCATTTTCTATTTCTGCGAGCATTAACAACAAATCAGCATACCTGTATATAACCATATTCTTATTTGAAGCATCTGTTGATTGCTCTAAATTTTTGATAGAATATTTTTCAGAAATAGGGTAGAAGTTTTTGTTCTTCAATTTATCAGCTGGATAATACTTTTTATTATCAGTTTTTGGATAAATTCCGTAAATCACTTTAAATGTTTCGTAATATCTAGGATCACCCTCAGTAACTTCTATCTTACCAGAAGCTGCAGGTGCATCAATATCAGAAACCATATTAGCTCTTATGAATTCATCAATTACATTTGGGTTAAGACTCATTCTTGACCAACCGGCTCCTCCTTTATAGCTTTTGCTTTTATTCCAAAGTTTTCCACTGTAAGCATTTTCTACATTGAATTGTATCTCAAAAATTGATTCTGATGAGTTTCTTGTTTCTTCTTTCCAAATATTAGAAAAATCTGAAACTAAAGAATATCCTCCATTATTTACAACCTCCAATGCTTCAATTTCTGCATTTTCCCAACATTTTTGAGGAGTTAATCCTAAATATGTTAAAACTTCATCTTGATTTAAATCGGCTGCGTCTATATCAGCATCAGCAAGAGTCATATAAACTTTTGTTAAAAGCATATTTGCTGCATAAACTTTTGGTCTTCCATTAGTAAATACTCCATTAGCTTCTAGATAATGCTTTTTAGCACTCTCAACATCTGCAATAATTTGTTCGTAAACTTTAGCTCTGTCAGTTCTTGGTGTGAATAATGTCTCAGAGGTAGTAATACCAATTTTAAGTGGAACTTTACCCCAAAGTCTTACTAAGTTGAAATAAGAATATGCTCTTAGAAAATATATTTGACCAAGTTCGTTATGTTCTACTTCAGTAAGTTCAGCTTTTCCTTCAACGTTATCTATAAAAGTATTTGCACGATTAATAGCGCTATAACCTCTTCTCCAAACGTTATCATTATAATTTAGATTTGGTGGAACATTAAGTTTAACAATTGTCCCTAAATCACCTGGTTTAGGAGATAAGAATAAACCAGAATAAAGATTTGTTAGGTGCCAATAGTCTGCACCGAAATAATTGAAATGAGCTAACTCAGCAAATACACCACTAGCTGCAGTTTGCATTCCATTTTCTGTCTCGTATATTTTATCACTATCGAAAGGAGCATCTTCCTTTAAACATGAGCTTAAAACAAATACGGATGACATTAGTATTATTAAATATTTTTTTATCATGACGTCTTTTTTTTAAAATGTTATGTTAGCTCCTATTAAAATAGATTTCGTATTAGGGAAACCATTCCAATCTAGACCTATGATTGTTCCATCGCTGTTGAATGATGTATTACCTGGATCAAAACCACTATAATTTGTAAATAATAGTAAGTTAGTTCCAGAAACATATATGTTTAAAGCATCTATAGCTCCGCCTTTTACAGGAACATCATACCCAAGTGTAACTTTACTAAGTCTTAAGTAACTACCATCTTGAACAACCCTATCAGTAAAATATGTGTCACCATTACCATTGTCATCATAATTTAATCTAGGATGTGTTGCGTTTGTATTATCTGGAGTCCATGCATCGTGATACGAATAATCTCTAACATTAATAAGACCACCAGTAGTAGATTGCTGAGCTAGTAAACCACCGTTAATTAAATCGTTACCATATATTCCGGTAAACAACATATTAAAATTGAAGTTTTTCCAATTAACATTAGTATTGAAACCATACATGAAATCAGGATTAGGATCGCCAATTATTGTTAAATCAGTAGCATTTACTACACCATCACCATTTTGGTCAACATATCTAATATCTCCTGCTTGTGCTGCATTACCATCTAATTTAGGTCCTGCTGCTGCTTCGTCTGCTGTACTATAAATTCCATCAGTTTTGAATCCCCAGAAAGCACCAACAACTTGTCCTCTCATGAAAATATTTGCAGGCTGTTTAAAATATGTACCTGTTGAAACTCTATTACCTAAATAGTATGAAGCATCAGTTACTTCTTTTCCATCTATCCAAACTGTTGATTCAGGAATACCTAACTCAAGTACTTCATTTTTTATTAAAGAAATATTACCTCCAATAGTCCATGAAAAATCTTCTCCATTATCCATAACAACTGCATCTAAACTAAAATCGATACCCTTGTTTGAAATAGAACCTCTGTTAACAAAATAATTTGTAAATCCATTTGAGGCTGGAATTTGAATTTGTTGAAGTAAATCGTTTGTTTCTTTATAATATACATCTAAAGAACCATGTAGCTTACCTCTAAATAATCCATAATCAACACCCGCATTATATTGAGTGGTAGTTTCCCATTTCAAATTGTTGTTTGATAAATTTGCTGGACCTGTACCAATAATCGTATTTCCACTTCCATCAACATAGTTAAAGTTGTTGAAGTTTGAAGTAGTTTGATAAGGCATTATTGCTTGGTTTCCTGTTTGTCCCCAAGACAATCTAAGTTTCATAGTACTAACAGTCTCTGAGTCTATTAAGAAATCTTCTTGATTAATACGCCATGCAAATGAAACTGCAGGGAAGTACCCAAATTGATTGTCTCCTTTGAACTTTGAAGATCCATCGGCTCTAACTGTACCTGTAAATGTATATTTATTGTTGTATGTGTAAGTTCCTCTGGCTAAAACAGAAAATAACTGCTCATCGGCTCTATAAAGGGAATAAGGTCTGTCAATAATTTGGCCTAATTGTGGAGCTTCTGTTCTTAGGTGTTTAATTGGAAAGTCAGAAACACTATATGCATTATCTTCTCTTCTAACACCATCAACTACAACTCCAAATACACCATTAATATTATGCTTTCCGAATTTTTGGTTATACATAATCAAATTATCCATAACAAAAGACACTTTGTTTAATCCTGTAATACCTAGTCTTCCATTATACTGATCTCCCTGTCTTGTTAATGATCCGTACCATACTCTTCTTTCTTTAGTCCAAATATTTGTACCTGCTCTAAATTGATATTTAAAGTGCTTAGATAATGAATGGGTTAAACTTAAAGATGCATTAACTTTAAATTCAGTAGAGATATCATCATAGTCTTTAATAAATGCATATGGACTATTTAAATCATCATCTTCAGATCCATCACCTTCAAGTAATAATGGTTTAAACCTTAATACTTGATTAATAAAACTACCTGATCCACCTGCTTTGTTTCCTCCTTGAGCAAAATTATTCTTAGCGTAGAATAAAGAAATACGAGTATCTAATTTTGTCTTTTTACTTAAATCAGTCTTGAAATTTATTCTGAAATCTGCATTTTGAACATTAGAATTATCAACTATACCTTGAAGATTTGATATCCCCCCAGAAATATAGTATTTTGATTTATCTGTTCCACCACTTACTGATAAACCTGATGTAACACTNNTATTATCTGGAGCAGTTAGATCATACTCATAAACAGTATTATTGGTTCTGTCAACAACAAACTTAGGATCATATCCTTGTAATGCGTCTTTATCATTTTGGTAATCACCAAAATCCATTGCATTCAACATGTTTATTTTTGTTGACACTCTTGCTACGTCAACATTAACATAAGCATTGTATTTAGCCTCACCTTTCAATCCTTGTTTAGTAGTAATAAGGATAACTCCATTTGCACCACGAGAACCATAAATTGCGGTAGCAGATGCATCCTTAAGCACTTCCATGCTTTCAATATCTCTTGGGTTAAACCCAGCTAATCCGTTTGCAGGTGTTGACATTTCATTTGCATCAGCAAAACTACTACCAGTATCTTGACCAGCAGATGAAATCACAACTCCATCAATAACGTATAGAGGTTCATTGTTACCTCTTAATGAGTTTACTCCACGTATTTTAATACTCATTGCACCACCAGGTTGTCCTCCTTCAGTATTAACTTGAACACCTGACATACGCCCTTGTAAAAGTGCATCAACAGTATTATATTGACGATTCATTGATTCTGACTCCTTTATACTTGATATAGATCCAGTTTGATCACTCTTTCTAATGGCTCCATAACCAACTACTGTTACTTCCTCTAAAACATTAGAGGACTCTCTCATTGTTATATTTAAAGTACCTGTACTATTATTTACAGCAACTCTTTCGCTTTGCATTCCCATAAATGAGAATACTAAATTTGCATCTGTATTAAGTGTTATTGAGTATTTTCCATCAAAGTCGGTTGTTACACCTTTCTTAGTTTCTTTAACGAAAATAGAAACTCCCGGCAATGTTATACCTGCTTCATCTTTAACTGTTCCTCGTACTTCATAACTTCCGTCCTGTCCAAATGATTGGATGGAGAGTAATAAAGAAACGAATAGTAGTAATGTTCTCTTCATAGTATCCATGTTTGATATATTGAATTATTAATATTATGACTTATTGAAATTTCATATCACGAAATACCGAAAATTCAAATCAATCATGGTTTTATTATCGTTCATATAGTATAAATTATCGTTCGCCTATAGTGTACGTGTTACACTTGGCGTAATTGTCTCGGTGTAGTCAATGGTTTATGAATACACATAGTATAGTGTTATTTGTATGTTTTATTATCATAGTGTAAAATGAACCTTTATTACACCTTTTTGAACAATATTTAAACCGTAGACACTACAACCTTTTGTTTATTTGTTAGACAGAAAAAGATATTTTTTATGAAAATAAAACTACATAGAATATTGTTTTTATTGGGAATAATTGGAATAATTTATTCTTTAAGTTATTGTTCTAATAAATCGCCAGAGGACGCTAATGTTAAATATAAGCAAGTTGATGTTAATGTTGATGATAGAGTTGATGACTTGTTATCGCGCATGACTCTAACAGAAAAGATACAGCAGATGAATCAATTGGTTGGATTGAAGCATATGCAACGGGCTGAAAAAAATATTTCACCAGAACAACTACATAATAATGATGCATTAGGTTATTATCCTGGGATACACTCAACCGATGTTGAGAAGATGATAGAAAAAGGAGAAATAGGATCTTTTCTTCATGTAGTAACATCAGAAGAAGCTAATTATCTACAAACTATTGCAAAAAAATCAAGATTACAGATTCCTTTATTAATAGGTATAGATGCCATTCATGGTAATGGATTGTATCATGGAGCAACTATTTATCCAACACCTATTGGTCTTGCAAGTACTTGGGATGAGAATATTTCGGAGCAAATGAGTATAGAAACTGCAAAAGAAATGAGAGCTTCTGGTTCGCACTGGGCCTTTACACCTAATATAGATATTGCACGTGATCCTCGTTGGGGTCGTGTAGGTGAAACATTTGGAGAAGACCCATACCTAGTTTCGAAAATGGGAGTTGCCATGATAAAAGGATTACAGCAGGGTGATTTTACCGGATCGGAAAAAGTAATTGCTTGTGCTAAGCACTTAATAGGTGGTGGTGATCCTATGAATGGGACAAATGCATCTCCTTTAGATATATCAATGCGTACATTACGTGAAATGCATTTGCCTCCCTATAAAAAAGCGATTCAGGAATCAAATGTGTACTCTATAATGGCAGCCCACAATGAAGTAAATGGGATACCCTGTCATGAGAATAGCGAATTGATGACAGATATTCTAAGAAAAGAATTCGGCTTTAATGGTTTCTATGTAAGTGATTGGTTAGATATAGAAAGGCTTCATCTTTTGCATAAAACAGCCGAAAATATAGATGATGCTTTTGCCTCATCTGTAAATGCAGGTATGGATATGCACATGCACGGACCTTCATTTGTAGAATCTTTAGTTAGGTCTGTGGAGAATGGAATTGTTCCTGAATCAAGAATAGATGATGCTTGTAGAATGATATTAACAGCTAAGTTTAAATTAGGTCTTTTTGATAATCCGTTTACAGATAAAAACACTGAGGAGAAAGTAGTATTTAATCAAGTTCATCAAGCTACCGCACTTAATGCTGCACGTAAATCAATAGTTCTGTTAAAGAATAATGGTATTCTACCTTTGAAAAAAAATAAATATAATAGAATATTTATTACTGGTCCTAATGCAGATAATCAAACCATATTAGGAGATTGGAGTTTGTATCAGCCCGAAGATAGAGTTATTACCATAAAAGAAGGGTTAGAGGCAATATCAACTGAAAATAATTTTATTCTGGATTATTTTGATAGTGGAAAAATTATAGGAAAAGAAAAAGATAGCGATATTGATATTGCTGTAAAAAGAGCAATTAAATCTGATTTAGCAATAATTGTAGTAGGTGAAAATTCGCTTAGATATAAGCCAAAAGAAAAAACTTGTGGAGAAAACATGGCGAGAGCTCATATTAACCTTGCAGGTAAGCAGTTAAAATTAATTCAGGAAATTGAGAAAACTGGAGTTCCAGTAATTGTTATTCTTGTAAATGGCAGACCTATATCTGAAGAATGGGTAGAAGAAAATATACCTGCTATAATAGAAACATGGGAGCCAGGTAGTTTTGGAGGTCAAGCTGTTGCTGAGATACTATTTGGAGATGTAAATCCAAGTGGAAAATTGCCAATTACTTTTCCAATAACTGTTGGACAAACAAAAATGTATTATAACCATAAGCCATCTACTTATTTTCATAAATATAAATTTACACCTACTACACCTCTATATCATTTCGGATACGGTCTCTCTTACACCAATTTTAAGTTTTCAAATTTAAAAGTAGAAAATGACAGAATAGAGGCTGAAGATAATTTTATTGTGAGTGTTGAGGTTGAAAATACAGGTAAACTTATAGGTGATGAAATTGTTCAAGTATATATTAGAGATAATTATTCTTCGGTAACAAGACCTGTAAAAGAA
>LGVF01312494.1_pt1 | contig 29515 bp, 30 predicted proteins | sample 469901 | NCBI WGS metagenome assembly LGVF01 (sample SAMN03893561, study PRJNA290197) | marine sediment metagenome | material: sediment; isolation source: combined push core samples #3730, #5133, and #5579 collected at Hydrate Ridge | place: Pacific Ocean: Hydrate Ridge
CTGTATTTGTATGGGCGCCAGTGTTGGTAATGCCACAGGTTTAAATAAAGTGCTTTCTGGGCCAGACAAACAAAAAGTTGTCGGTGTTATTGGCGATTCAACCTTCCTCCATACGGGCATTAATGGCCTGATGGATATGGTTTACAATAACTCTACAGCAACGTTGATTATTCTCGATAACAGCATCACTGCTATGACAGGGCGACAAGAGAATCCTTCCTCTGGCTTCACCCTCAATGGTGAAAAAAGTAAAAAGATTGATTTGGAGCTATTGTGTCGCAGTGTTGGTGTTGAACATGTACGCAAGGTTAATCCTTGGGATCTTGACGCAACACGCGCTGTTATTAAAGAGGAGATGGATCGCGAAGCTCCTTCTGTCGTCATAACTGAAGCACCGTGTATTTTAATCAAGCGCGATGTTGGTCAGCGTAAAACGCCTCTTATGATTGATCCAGATAAGTGTACTGGCTGCAAGGCCTGCCTTAAGATTGGCTGTCCGGCGATTGAGTGGCAACCTGATGAAGGTGAACGCGGTAAAGCTGTCGTTAACGAACTGCTGTGTGTCGGCTGTACAATCTGTGATCAACTCTGTAAATTTGATGCCTATAAATTGGTAAGTAGTGAGGTGAAGAATGGCTAGCGTGACAAATGTACTTTTAGCAGGTGTTGGTGGGCAGGGAATTCTTCTGGCAAGTGAAGTGTTGTCTGAGGTATTAATGCTCGCTGGATATGATGTGAAAAAGAATGAAATTCACGGTATGTCACAACGGGGCGGAAGTGTTACATCGCATGTACGCTTTGGCGAAAAAGTCAACTCACCGATCATTCCTGAAGGTGAAGCAGATATTCTTTTTGGCTTTGAACTACTTGAAACTTACCGTTATCTGCCATTGTTAAAAGCGCACGGCAAGGTTGTTGTTAACCGTCACCGCATTATGCCGCCATCAGTGGCGACAGGTATGGAACGTTACCCTGAGCAACTGGAAGAGTTGATCATTTCGGCTGTTGATGAAAGTCTTGTTGTTGATGGACTCGAGTTAGCTATGTCAGCAGGGAACCCTCGCACTGTCAATACCGTTTTACTTGGTGCGTTATCCAATATGCTTGATATTGATGAGAACTTATGGCAGCAAGCTTTAACTAAAATGGTTCCCAGCAAGTTTTTAGCAGAAAACTTGAAAGCTTTTGAGTTAGGTCGCGCTCAATAGTAATATTGATCGGGTAAAGGGGTATTTAATGATCTGGAATGATGACTTCGAAACGTTGCCGCGTGAAGCAATTGAGGCGTTACAATTCAAGCGTTTGAAACAAACACTTGAGCGTGTTTACGCAACGGTTCCGTTTTATCAGAATATGTTTAAGCAGGCGGGGTTAACCCCAGCAGATATTCGTTCTCTTGATGACTTACGCAAGATACCATTTACCTACAAACAGGATATGCGGGATAATTATCCGTATGGATTGTTTGCCGTTCCTTTAGATCAAATTGTTCGGATTCATGCTTCGTCTGGAACAACAGGTAAACCGACTGTTGTTGGCTATACCAAGCGCGACATTGATATGTGGTCTGAGTTGATGGCCAGGTCCTTTGCTGCCGCAGGAGCAACAAGTACCGATGTGATCCATAATTCCTATGGCTATGGCTTGTTTACCGGTGGCTTAGGGGCTCACTATGGTGCTGAACGCCTTGGCGCATCGGTTATTCCGATGTCGGGCGGTAATACCAAAAAGCAGATGTTGATCATGAAGGACTTTGGCTCAACCGTGATCACCTGCACCCCATCTTACAGCCTGTATCTTGCTGAAGCACTTGCTGAGGAGGGGATAGATCCTAGTGAGTTAAAGTTACGCGTGGGGATCCTTGGTGCTGAACCTTGGAGTGAGGCGATGCGGGCTGAGATTGAAGCGAAGCTCGGCATCAAAGCCATTGATATCTATGGCCTCTCTGAGATCCTTGGACCTGGTGTTGCTATCGAGTGTATTGAAGCTCAAAATGGTCTGCATATTTGGGAGGATCACTTTATCCCTGAGATTATTGATCCTGCTACGGGTGAGGTGTTGCCTTACGGTGAAAAAGGGGAGTTGGTGATCACCACGATCACTAAAGAGGGGATACCGATGATTCGCTATCGCACTCGTGATATCACCCGAATACTGCCTGAACCTTGCATCTGTGGCCGAACTCATGTCCGGTTAGAACGCTTAAGCGGTCGTACCGATGACATGCTGATTATTCGTGGTGTCAATGTGTTCCCATCGCAAATTGAAAGTGTTTTATGTAATATTGACGGTGTAGAGCCTCACTATCAGCTTATTGTTGATCGTGATGGCAACCTTGATACACTTGAAGTTCAAGTTGAGGTCAACGAACAGGTCTTTTCTGATGAGATTAAAGTGATGCAGGCTTTGAATAATGAGATCAGGAAGCAAATTAAGGACCTCCTTGGTATCACATGTAAAATTCGCTTAGTTGAGCCAAAAACCATCACTCGAAGTGAAGGGAAAGCTCAGCGGGTTATTGATCGTCGATAGACGTAATTCTATGTTCTAATCAATTGGGGGAAGCGATGAAAGTAGAACAAATCTCAATTTTTATCGAGAATAAGTCCGGCCGCTTAGCTGAAGTAACGCAAGCTCTCGGTGATAGTAACGTAAATATTCGAGCCTTATCTTTAGCGGACACCTCAGATTTTGGTATTTTACGTCTGATTGTTGATAAAACAGATCTCGCCAAAGATGCCTTAAAAGAGCGTGGTTTTACTGTTAACAAAACAGTTGTTGTTGCTGTTGAAGTTCCAGACCATCCAGCTGGCTTGGCGAGTATTCTAACCATCCTCGATACGGGAACGGTTAATGTTGAATATATGTACGCATTTGTCGAACGTTGTGGCGGTAATGCGGTGATCATTTTCAGATTTGATGACCCTGAAGCAGCTATCGAAATTTTGACAAAAAATAACATCAATGTTCTCGAAGGGGAGCGGGTCTACGGTATGTAACCTGCCGTTGCGGAAGCGGATCAATGAAACAATCAGCCACTACAGCTATATGGGATCGTGACAACGAGTGTATGCCCCGCGAACAATTGGAAACATTGCAATTGCAACGGCTGCAACAAACGTTGGAACGGGTAAATGTCCACGTCCCTTGTTATAAAAGTAAGTTTTCAGCTCTGCAAATATCACCGAGCGATGTCAAAACTCTTGAGGATTTAGCCAAGCTTCCTTTTACAACTAAGGAAGATCTGCGCTTGAACTATCCGTATGGCATGTTTGCTGTACCGATGCGCGATGTGGTGCGTATTCATTCGTCATCCGGCACCACAGGTAAACCCACGGTTGTTGGTTATACGCGTAACGACTTGAATACTTGGACGCAACTTGCGGCGCGGTTTATGACCGCTGCTGGAGTCACCCCTGATGATATTGTCCACATCGCCTTTGGTTATGGCTTGTTTACTGGTGCGTTCGGTCTTCACTATGGTGCCGAGGAGATTGGTGCATCGGTCATCCCCATGTCAAGTGGTAATACCGACAAGCAGATTATGATTATGCAGGATTATCTCTCCAGTGCGTTAGTTTGTACGCCATCTTATGCGTTGACACTTGCTGACCGCATGGAAAAGCAGGGAATTGATCCTCACCGATTATCTCTCAAGGTTGGTTTGTTTGGCGGGGAACCGTGGAGCGAGGAGATGAGGCGTGAAATTGAAAAACGTCTCGGCGTTGTCGCAACGGATAACTATGGTCTTTCTGAGGTGATGGGGCCAGGTGTTGCCGGTGAATGTCAACACCAGTGTGGTATGCACATATTTGAAGACCATTTTATCGCTGAAATTATTGACCCTGAAACGGGAGAGGTGTTGCCCCGTGGTTCAATTGGAGAGCTGGTTCTAACAAGTATCACCAAGGAAGCCTTTCCAATTATCCGTTATCGTACTCGTGATATTACTCGTCTCGAGTATGACACCTGTGCCTGTGGCCGCACCCATGTTCGTATGATGAAAACAATGGGTCGCTCCGATGATATGTTAATCATCAAAGGGGTTAACGTCTTTCCAACGCAAATTGAAGAAGTGCTGTTTCAGGTTGAAGGATGCGAACCACATTATCAACTTGTGGTTGAGCGTACCGGCACGATGGACACTCTCGAAGTTCAAGTTGAGGTCAACGAGAGAATCTTCTTTGATGAAATGAAAAAACAGCGTGCTTTTGTTGATAAATTAGAAAAACGATTATTGTCTACACTTGGTGTTGGCGCACGGGTAAAATTGGTCGAACCTTCGACGATTACGCGTCACGAAGGAAAAGCAAAAAGGGTAATTGATAAACGACAATAGTGATATAATTCCCTTGACTTCAATAGGTAAATACTAGACAATCCGCTTCGTTGTTTGTCGGGGCGTAGCGCAGCCTGGTAGCGCACGTGCATGGGGTGCACGGGGTCGGAGGTTCAAATCCTCTCGCCCCGACCATAAATAACGAAATTTCACGGGGAGTTGACATGAATTGTCAGCTCCCCGTTTTTTTTAATAATTTTGATCATTCTGCCTATGTTTTGTTATATTGCTGGCGCAGTCATGCAAGCTGTAGCAGCCTTCACATTGTTTCAAAGGGGTTAGGTAGAGCCTGTTGTTCAGGGGTTCGTAATAATCCATCGGCGCGCACAACTGAACTATTAAAACAAGTATTTTCAGGTCGTTAGTTTGTTTATATTGCTCAGTGTTAACACTACNNGAGCTGACATGAATTGTCAGCTCCCCGTTTTTTTTGGAAATAATTTCGATCATTTTGTTCATATTTTGTTAGAATCACATGGTTGAAATCTATCAATTTATAATTTTTATCATGGAGACCCAAATGAAGTCCTCAATTACACGAGCTCTATTGTTTTTGTTGATCCTGTCTTTAACTGGTTGTGCTGCCGATGGTTCCTTTGATACTCAAAAAGCCTTATCTGTCGGTGGCGGAGTCTACCAAGCGACAACTCTTTCAGAGCAAAGTGTTAAACAGACTGCAACGCTTGCCGCTGTTGAATTAGATAAGCAAACACCTGTTGCGTCAAAGACTAATCCGTACGCCGTTCGCTTAAGAAAAATGACACAAAATATACAACAATACGATGGTCTTACCTTAAATTTTAAGGTCTATCTAGCAGACGATGTTAATGCCTTCGCTATGGCCGATGGTACGGTACGCGTTTATTCCGGAATTTTAGATGCTATGCCAGATGATCAAGTGTTTGCTGTAATTGGCCACGAAATTGGCCATGTTAAGTTGAAGCATAGTTATAAACAAATGCGGGAAAACATCCTTGCTAACACAGCATTTCAAGCTGCAGCAGCCGTAAATGGAACGGTTGCGTCTCTTACATCGTCTCAAATAGGTCAAATTGGCAAAGCTGCAGTCCAAGCTCACTTTTCTCAATCGGATGAATTGGAGGCGGATCACTATGCAGTAAACATGTTGTCATCACTTAAAAAAGATCCTCATGCCATGAAAAGGGCAATTGAAACCCTCGAACAGTTGCATGGTGCAGGAGGTGGATTTTTAAGCTCCCACCCCTCAAATCCTAAGCGAATTGAACAGATTGAAAAAGATATTGCGGATTTACGTTAAGACACTTGTTGATTGGAGACTGCTATGATGCGTACGTACCTTTGTATTTCGTGCCGTATTTTTTCCGTATTTGTATTGCTGCTACTGGTTTCATGTGTTGATGTTCAAAATAACTCGCAATTAAGTGGCCTATTGAGCTCTTTGGGTACATCTGGCTCAGGGGGGCTTGATGAGTCAACCGTTGCCTCAGGGCTACGACAGGCTCTTGAGGTCGGTAGTTCTAGGGCGAGTGAGTTTGCTTCGAGTCCGGATGGGTTTCTTGCCAATGATCAAATTAGGATTCCACTGCCCGATAAACTACAAGGGGTTGCCGACACGTTACGTACTGTTGGTTTAGGATCACAGGTGGATCTGTTTGAAGTTAAGATGAATCGCGCCGCTGAGTCTGCAGCTGCCGAAGCGAAACCTGTATTTATCAGCGCCGTTAAAGAGATGACGCTTACCGATGCTATGGGAATTCTTAGAGGTTCCGATACCGCGGCAACCGATTATTTTCGCTCTAAAACATCCATAACCCTGCAGCAAAAATTTAAACCTGTTGTGCGTAGCAAAATGCAAGAAGTTGGTGTATATGGCCTGTATAATCAGCTCATCTCTACCTATAATTCCCTGCCTCTGGTAAAAAAAACTAACTTTGATCTTGAGGATTATTTAACAACAAAAACACAAGATGGATTATTTTCTCTTTTGGCTATCGAGGAAGAAAAGATTCGGAACAATCCATCGGCGCGCACAACTGAACTATTAAAACAAGTATTTTCAAGCCGTTAGTTTGTTTATATTGCTCAGTGTTAACACTACCACTTACGTTATTTCGCCTAATGAGTAATAAGAATCAACACAGAAATTTAAATTTTCGTTCCGTATCAGGTTGTTTCTATTCCTGTTATACGTCTCATGGATAGATTTGTTTAAGTTGGTCTATTCTTTGCTTACAGTATATTGAGTTGGCACAGGCTCAACACCATTTATTGGGAGATATTATGGCTAAAATTTTAGTAGCAGATGATAGTAAAACAGAGCTGGCGTTTTTGTTGAGTGCTCTCAACGGCACAGGTCACGACATTGTAACTGCAGTAGATGGTAAAGAAGCTGAGGAAAAAGCTAAAGCAGAGCCTTTTGATCTCATTATACTTGATGTGATTATGCCTAACAAAAACGGTTTTCAAGTCTGTCGTTCCCTTAAAAGAGATCCCGCATTTAAGGATATTCCTATTATTCTGACAACGTCTAAGTCGGGTGATAGCGATAAGTTTTGGGGCAAAAAACAAGGTGCAGATGAGTATATCACCAAACCATATGAACCCGTTGAGATCCTTTTGGCGGTTAAGAAACACCTTGGAGGCGCTTAGTGGATATCGCTTCTGTTTTTAAACGTTATGCAATGGAGGGGACAGGGCAGTTAGCACTTAAATTTGCTGATTTACCACATCTTTGTAAAATTGCTATAGAAGATGGAGAAGCCGTTTTTATTAAATTGGGGCTCCTGTCTCCCGAGGAAACCCTACAGGCCATTCGTGATAAAACCCTTTTGGAAGCAAATTTCATTCAAGGATTTAAACCACGTAAACGGTTGCCGCAACCTATCACTGAACAGTTGATTGGTTTCGAATCAGAGTCTTCAAATTCATCTCTTACGTCTTCAGCAGAATCGTCGTCGATCTCTTCTGGACGGTTTGTCTCAGCACAAAATATCTCTATTATGATTAATCACTATGTCGACATTGTTGGCCCCTTAGGTGTTGTTATGATGGAAAACTATGTGAAAGCACTTGGTTATACCCAAGGACAACAGATGGACTCTAATAGTTATAATGACTTACTTGATAAATTGCTTATAGATTTACCCGAAGGGGTAAAGGCTGAGTTCATCATAAAACATAAATAAAGTATATTTTGGTACGTTTGATCAAATTTTATAAAATTGTCGGAGGGCTAAATGTTCAAAAATATGTCAATTCGTAAAAGAATTGTTGTGATGCTGGCAGTTGTATATGTCATATCTCTTGCTCTAGTTGTTGCTGGCGGAAGTTATTTCCTGAAGCGTGATGTTGTTCGTGAAGCACAACAAAAAACGGATCTTTTTGCTTCAGTTATGTCGAATTCAGCACGGTATTTACATAATGTCATTCGACCTAAAGCTGAGGAACTTGTTTCTGAAGATGCGTATTTCCCTGAGGGTGGCGTAGGTGTCTTGATGCTTACTGAGGTCGCCCGCTATATTCAAGAAGATTATCCAGAATATATTTTTCGTTTTGCTTCTCCAAATCCACTCAACCCTGAAAGCCTTTCTAATGAGTTAGAGGATCAGGTTATTAGTGCTTTTGAAGAAGGGGAGTATGAGACTTGGAAAGGCTTTGCTAAGCGTGATGGTATTGAATTCTATGCGGTGGCAAAACCCTTAGTAGCGGGTTCTAGTTGTATTGGTTGTCATGACACCCCTGATGTTGCTCACCCTAGTCAGGTTGAAGAATATGGGACTCGGTCAGGGTATGGCTATCTTGAAGGTGATGTCGTTGGGGCGCGTTTCATCTATGTTCCTATTGCTGTCATTCAACAACAGGCGATGAAGCGTATTGCATATTTTTCAGGGGCTTTTAGTATTTTCTTCTTACTTGTTCTTTTTGCTGTTGACCGTTTTGTTGTCAGTAGTGTTGTGAAACCTATTGAGCATATTGTTGAAGTTGCGGAAGAAATTAGTCGCGGCAAGCTTGAATGTGAGTTTGATGTGAAAACAAATGATGAAATAAAGTTGCTCGCTGATGCCTTCGATCGCATGAAGGTTTCATTGGCTAAGGCAATGGATATTCTGCGCCAGTAGTTGTTTGAACATACACGTTAGGTGAGGTAGTGAAATGACAACAAAAAACAATAAAATCCTAGTAGTTGATGATTCACCAACAGTACGACGGCTTGTTGAACTCGTATTGTCACAACATGGTTACGAGGTTATTAGTGCTGAAGATGGTGAACAAGGTCTTATAAAGGCCAGAGAACATGTGCCGGCAGCGGTGCTTGTTGATTTTGTTATGCCACGTATGAATGGCCATATGTTTTGTAAGGCTCTTCGTGAAGATGACAACCTTAAGGATATTCCTATTATCCTCATTTCATCTAAAAGTGAAGTGGTTGGTCAGGCGTTTGAAGAGAGCTTTGGTATCGTTCATTTTTTCACAAAGCCCTTTGAACCAGAAGATTTGATTGAAAAAGTCAATGAAGTGATGAATCCAGTTACAGAGGATGTGGCTGAGGCGAATGCAGAAAGCACTGCTACACCGTCAGGGTCGCTTTCATCAATTGACAATGTTGATCAATTTCTCGATTCGATTAATGATCGTTTTGATAAAGTTGTCCGTAAGTATTTTCAAAAAGATTTTCCCGTACTGATGAAAAATGTTATGGCTGACACCTTGCGAGAATCAGGCTTGGTGAAACATCAAACATTGATTATGACAGGTGACTTAACTCGAATGTCATTGCCTGAAGCTCTTTGTTTTTGCGCTTCGACACGTCAAACTGGTCGTTTGTCAATCTTCTCTGATGATACGTTTGCAGAAATCTTCATTGAGTCGGGTAACTTTGTGTTTGCCACAGCAAGTCAGAAAGGAAAGCATAAATTTCTGACCGATCTAATTTGACAAGACTATCGTTTGGTTTGCGATCAGCAAAGTTTACAGAAGGTTGTTGAGGAGGCACGTTCAAAAAATATTCCTATCGGCCGAGCTCTTGTTGACCAAGGTATTATCTCTGATGACGATTTAATGTTTTACTTACAGCAACATGCTCAAGATGCTCTTGATACCGCTCTTTCAACCCATACAGGGAATTTCTTCCTCGAAAAAGATGATCTACCTTTTAATTTAGAAGACATTAAATTTCGTATCCCAATGTATACCGTATTGTTGAAAGGTGTGCGAGGTCAGCGATTAATGTCAACCTTCTTAGATGACTCATTGATTATCACTCGTATGCCGCAGTGTGCTGAGGCAGCACAGCAGGGTATCCTTGAAGATGATGAGCAGGGCTTGATGTTGCTTCTCGATGGCGCTCGAACATTGAAAGATGTTTGTCAGGAAAGCTCACTCGAAGAAAGTGCGGTTCGGTGTGCGTGTCAGGTGCTGTATCAATCTGGACTGGCGACGATTAAATAAAAATTTATAGGGACTTACCCTGTAAGTAAGGATAATTAAATGGCAGGTCTTCAGGACAGCTTGCTTCCAATATTTATCGAAGAGACTGAAGAGGGCTTATCGCTTATCCAAAATTTAATTTTGGCTGACAACGATGTAGTCATTTCCGCTGAGGTGTTGGAGGAAGCGAGACGAGCAGCTCACACAATTAAGGGTACTGCAGGACTCGTAAAGCGTATGCGTTCAAGTGCTATTGCAAAGGTACTTGAAGAGTTTCTCGATGGTTTTAATGTTGCGGGAGATACTTTATCAACAGACGACACAGAAAAAGTTAGGCAATGGCATTCGCAACTCGTTGAATTGCTTCAGTATGCACGTGACGGTCAGCCGGAACCTGAATTGAATGATCCTTCTTCAGAGATTGGTTCTGGACATTCAGCAGAGGGTAGTTATAGCGATGACTTGATTAATGATTTCGCCTTGCCATTTATGATGAAACTTCATCAGGCAAATGAGCACTTTGATGAGACGGTAAAGCCAGTTTGTTGCCGTTTTTACCTCGGTGGACGACAATATTTTATCTTAATAGAAGATGTTGTTGAGATTTCAGAAAGTCAAGAGATCACTTTTTTACCGTATGGACCTGCGTATGTTTCAGGATTAATTAGTTTACGTGGCGATGTTATCCCCGTAATTGACCTTGCGGCATTAGAAGGGCGAAATAACGCTTTTCCTAATCCTTATTTTTTAGTTGTTGTTCGTTGTGGCTCTGACCTTATGGCTTTTGTAAGTGATTCCCTGCCAAATCTTAATATCAAGACAGCGGGCCATAAGATTGATGTGAGTACGTTTCTGGAGCAACACAGCGTAAAGGCTTCATAATGGAGATACCTGAATCAGCAAGAGAAATTTTTTACGAGGAAGCCGATGAGCACCTCGGGATTTTGGAGGCAGGTTTACTCCAATTGGAAGAGGATGATTCAGCGGATTTCGATATTGAGCTTGTCGATAAACTATTTCGCTCTGCACACACACTTAAGGGCGCATCGGCACTACTCAAATATAATACGATTAGTGAGATTGCCCATGAATTAGAAAACTTACTTGAGAGTTTTAAGGTTCAAACAATTGAGATGACGCCACCATTGCTTGATGCCATGTTGTCGGCGCTTGATACCATGCGTAATCTTCTACAAATGACGCATCTTCCCGATTATGAGAAATCATCTATTCTCTATGGTCTTCAGGCGTGTCAAATGCTTCAATCTGCGCAATCTGGAGAGTATAGCGAAGTCTCGTCAGAATTAACTGAAGTTGGATCCCCTCAGCAGTTTAGTAATAGTGTTAAAGTTGGCGTTGATAAAATCGATGAATTGATGAATATCATCGGTGAAATGACGATTACCAAGACACACCTTCTTGAACAGCTTGGATCTTTTGAAACAATGAAAGAGGAGATCGACTTTGCTCGTGAGCGTTTAATTCGTGAGGTTGCTGGTTTTTCCGATCGTTATGAATATACAAATCCTGAAGAAAATTCCGATGAAAACAGTGAGTCTATTATTTCAGACTTTGAAGAGCTAGAATTTGACCGCTATGATGAATTAAATCTGTTTTCACGTAAACTTCAAGAAATTAGTAATGATATCAATGAAGCCGTTATTTCTATCCGGAGTTTTTTTGGTGAAGTAAGTGTCGACGTTGAATCCATCGACCGTATGACCTCTGAGATGAAAGAACGTTTTTCTGAGATTCGTACCTTGCCTGTTGACCATCTTTATCAACGTTTTAAAAGATCAATCCGTAACCTTTCTCGTGATGCAAATAAACAGGTTGATTTGCGTTTAGAGGGTGGCGATACACGCTTAGGCCGAACGATCATTGATGGTCTCTTTGATCCTTTGTTACATGTCTTGCGTAACGCCGTGGCGCACGGTATAGAAGATCCTGAACAAAGGCGCTCATTAGGTAAACCTGAGGCTGGGACAATTAAAATTTCGACTGTCCGTCGAGGTAATTTTGCCACCATCACCATTGCTGATGATGGTGGGGGATTAAAGTTTGATTCAATCAGACAAAAAGCGTTGGATTTAGGTTGGATTAACAGCGACGATAAAATCGAGCAGCAACAGTATATCGACATGATTTTTCGTCCCGGTTTTAGTACTAAGACTGAGGTCGATGACACCTCGGGTCGTGGTGTCGGTATGGACGTTGTTCTTGATCGCCTTTCGGATTTAAACGGAACGATTGATGTTAAAACAACAGAGGGGCAGGGGACTGAATTCATTCTTCAAATTCCTCTTTCACTCATTATTATCAATGTTATTCAGTTCCGTTTGGCTAAGCAGTTATTTGTTCTTCCATCCTCTCTTATTGAGGAAATACAAGAGGTTGGAACGCTACAGATTGTTGATGAGCATGTTGTTCGGCAGGGTGAACGTTACCGTATTGTAGACTTGAATGCTAAATTCAATCTTCCTGCGAGTGACAAAACACGACAGTGTGTCCTTTTTGTGCGCACGTTGGGTTCCCGTTTAGGTCTGATGGTTGAAGAGATTGTTAGTCAAGAAGACACGGTTATTCGTCCCTTTGGGCAATTGCTTTATGATATGCCGTGTTTTTCAGGAACCAGTGTTTCAGGTGGTGGTGCTGTACGTCTGGTACTGAATCCAGCACGTTTAATGCAGGTGGTTGATCAAGAACTAACCCATGTCAACGTCGAAACACCAACTGCTGCGGTAGCTCAAGGGCCGCGCCCTCGTGTTTTGGTTGTTGATGATTCGTTGAGTGTTCGTAAGTATGCGTCACTTCTTCTTGAAGCGAACGGTGTTGAAGTTCTGACGGCAATCAATGGACAGGACGCGCTCACTGTTTTGGAAGACGAGAGTGTTGATCTGGTTCTGAGTGATCTTGAAATGCCAGTTATGCACGGTTATGAATTGTTGACCGAGATAAAACGCCGTGTGACTTTAAGGAATATTCCAGTTGTAATGATTACATCACGATCAGGAAAGCAGCATCAAGAAAAAGCGTTTAGTCTTGGTGCTGTCGGTTATTTAGTTAAGCCATTTGATGAAGATGCACTTGTTAATGTAATTCGTGAGCACACACTTTATACACTCTAAAAGCTGTCGGTTTTGACATCAGGGGAGGCCGTTCCATTATGGCAAAAAAAGTAGCAAACATTTTAAGCATTAAGAAAATTACCGGTCGAAGCGTAACATCGTTGTCGTTACTTGTTTTGATCGCCATTGGTCTGTGTGTTGCAACGTATATTTACTTGACGCAGCAGGCACAACAACATATGGAACAAAATGTTTCTTTTTTGAATAAAACGCATCAATTAACTCGGAGCATGTCTCATCTTCAAGTTCTTGAAGGGAACATGACCGTTGCCGCATTAAACGGACAAAGTGACATCATTGAGATACGTTCTGAAAAATTATTAGACCATCTTTCCTCTATGGCAGATCTGATGGATGAATTCCTGGATATGACAGCGAAGGGGCGCCACGAAATCAAGAAGGTTTCTAATATTACTTATGAGATTTTCGCTGATATTTCAGTTGAGATTGAAGAGCTGTCAGATAGTTTGATCGATGGTGGCAATATCACTTCGAGTCTTGGAACATATTCTAAGTTTAATCAGGATATCTCTGAATTCAATTCAAATATTGTACAATTGCAAAAACTTTATTCAAATGTGATGACTCAACAATCAAGGCTGACAGATCAAAACCAAATTTTTTATGGGGCAATGGCAGCGTGCATTGTTCTACTTATCATCTTTGTATTATTTGCAAAACGTTGGAATAATCGATTGGTTGTTTCTTCATCGCAACTTCGTGGTGGTATTGAACGGGTAAATAATGGTGATTATTCCGCAATTGTTTTGACTGCAAAAGATGAAATTGGCGCAACCTCAGTGCTGTTCAATGAGATGGTTGAACGTTATAAAGATGCGATTATTGCTGAGTCTGAACGAGAAGAGACTCAGAACAACCTCATCGGTTTCCTTGAGGTTGTTAGTGAGGCAGCTGATGGTGACTTAACGATGAAGGCGCCTGTTACGGCTGATGCCTTTGGTTCAATTGCTGATGCCTACAATCTTATGGTTGAATGCTTATCCGATCTATTGATGGACACAAAGCTTAATGCTAATAACGTTGGTGAGCAATCTCGTCGATTGATTCAAATTTTTGAGGACATGGAGATGGGGGCCGAAACGCAGTCGTCCCAGGTTGAAATAGCAACTCAGATTGTTCAACGATCTGAAGTTGCTGCGAAGGAAATTTCAGAGAAAGCCATGCTTGCCCAACAGACTTCAAGTCTAGTTGATGAGGTTACTGGTAAGGGTAGTGAGCTTGTATCCAATAATATTGAAGGGATGCAATTGATCCGTGTAACGGTTCAGGTCATTAATAAGAAGATGAAGTCGCTATCTGAGCGACTCCTTGAGATTGGTACAATATCCCAGCTTATTTCAGAGATTGCTACTCGGACAACTATTCTAGCGATGAATGCCTCAATCGAAGCATCTAGGGCTGGTGAACAGGGACGTGGTTTTCTGGTTATCTCTGATGAGATCAAGCGACTTGCCGACAAATCAGCAGAAGCGACAAAGCAGATTAGTGGTGTTGTTAAGTCGATTCAAAGTGAAGCGAATGAAGTAACCGCCTCACTTGAAGAGGAAACAAAAACAGTTGAGATACAAGCTAAGTTAGCGCAAGACACAGGACAATCCTTTACTGAAATCCAGAAAGCAATCAGCCAATCAAAATCTGTTGTTACTGAGATTAGTGCACTGTCGAACCAACAGCTAGAGATGACGCGTAATGTTGAGTCATCTATGAAAAAAGTATCCGAAATTTCTGAGTTAACTCTGCAGCAAGTTAAAAGTTCAGCCGCGATTACAACGGGTCTCTCGGAACAATCGACTGAGCTGCTTAATTCAGTTGATACCTTCCGTCTGCCAGAAGATCAGTAATCTAACCCTCAAATAGGAGCAATCTGATATGCAAAAAGTTTTATCGATTCTAGTCACTGTTTTATTGGTGATCTCATTTTCAAGCACTGTCATGGCTGCGGGAAATTGGCGAAAAGGGAAAAAAGTTTTTAAGGCCGAATGTATGAACTGCCATAAGCGTGGCGGTGAGGCAAAACGCATTAAGCTGAACAAAAAGACTAAAGCAGGTTGGACCAAGTTCTTTAGTTCGGGCTATGAGGCTGACCACGCTGCACTATGGAGCGATTTGAGCGACGAACAGAGAGAACATCTGATTAAGTATTTTCATAAATATGCAAAAGATGACAAGGCAACTCACCTTGGTTGCGGTTAAATTATCGTAAATCTAATGACAATAAAACCCGCTTTACGCGGGTTTTATTGTCATTAGATGAGTTTAGTTATTCGCTGGCACTCACGTCTGCTTCAACAACGAAACGCTTAATTTTACGTGTTGTGGTCTTGGGGAATTCATCATCACGAATAATGAATTTCTTGACTCGCTTGTAGTCAGCTAATTGTTTACCTATTGCAAGCACCTCTTTACGAATCAAGATCTCAATCTCTTTTGTTTCCAATGGCTCAAGACCTTGTTCTTGGGTATGGCAATCAATCCTCTCTTGATCTGGATATATTTGAGCATGAACTTCCTCAGCAGCGGGGCCTACTTTGTGTCCATAAACCATGACTTCTTGGATGAAGGGGCTGCTCAGCAGTTCATTCTCGATCTCTTCAGGATAAACATTTTTTCCATTAGGGGTAACAATTAGGTTTTTAACGCGACCACAGATACTTAAATAGCCATCCGCATCAAATTTCCCCATATCACCTGTATGATACCAGCCATCGCGAAGAACTTCTTTTGTGGCTGTCTCATTTTTATAATAGCCCTTCATCACGTTGGGCCCTTTGCAGAGTATCTCTCCAATACCTTCTTCATTTTTGTCTTTAATCTTGACCTGCACAGAGGGTAGGGGCTTACCAACGGTGCCTAAGCGCGTTCCGCCAGGTTGTTCTGCGGTGATGACGGGTGCCGTTTCTGTAATGCCATAACCTTGATAAATTGTTGTACCAAACTCTCTAAACTTGGCGGCAACAACGGGATCAAGAGCTGCACCTCCACTAACAAAGGTTGTTCCCGCGCCTAGTGATTCACGAATTTTCTTCTCAACTACCTTACGGGCAACAGGAAGAGAATAGAGAGTTTTGGAAACTCTCTTGCTGTTGATGTTGCGCATGATTCGATCAAGAAAAATTCGATATACAGCAGGGACCCCGAGGAGGAAAGTTGGCTTAACTTCAGTTAAGTTTTCACCGAGCTTTTTCAGTGATTCGGCAAAGGAGACTGTTCCGCCGAGGGTGAGTGGCAACAGAATGCCACAGACCTGTTCAAAAATATGGTTGATTGGCAAGAAGGATAGGGTGTGAATAGAATCATTCAATTGAAAATGTGGGATTAAGTCTTTTATGTTCGAAGTGATGTTGCTGTGGGTAAGAATCGCCCCTTTGGAGCGCCCTGTTGTTCCAGAGGTATATAGAATGATCGCTATATCTTCAGGTGTAATGTCAACGGGGTCGGGTAGACAATTTCCAACAAAGGATTTATAGGAAAGTAGAACCTTTTTTTTGCGAGCTTCCTTGATCAGGTTTGCGGTTGGCGAAAATAGGTCAGGATTGTCATCGCTGGCAAGGTCTTCTGTTGTCATGAGGTTGTGCGCTCGATTTGCTAATGCTTCGAGTGATGCGGCTTTTGCGCGTGGAATCTTCAATTCATTGACGAGTTGGTGCCATTCAGTGATTAGATCACCAATAATAGTGAATGCTTCTGAATCCTTTGGGAAAAGGTCTTCACTGTTATCCATCACAATGATGTGGGCCAACTTTGGCAACCCTAGTTTTAGCTCTAAAAGTGTTTCAACATAGGTTTGAGTGGTGAAAATCGTTACGATGTCACTGTCACGTAGGACATGGCGTAATTCGTTTTGCTTTAGTTCTTTATCAATTGGGACGGCAACTGATCCTGTCTTGAGGATTGCAAAATAAGTTGTGAGCCATCGATTAGATGAGGAAGACAGTAACGCAATGTTACTACCTCTCTTTACATTAAGTTGTTGTAGTCCGGTCGCAGCTAGGTCAGAATCACGCCAAAGATCAGCATACGATAAGCTCGTCCATCTTTTTTTTCGTTTTTCACGTAATGCAATTCGATTTGGATGATTCTGACAACTTGATTTAAGTAACTCTATAATGGTACTCACTGGCGACCTCGTAGGTAATAAATAAAGGTTAGTAATTTAAATGCTGAAGAAGCGAAAATCAAATTTATAGTTGTCGAGCTACCTTTAGCAAGAACTAAATACTGTTTATAGTTTGTTTGTTGGTTTTTGTTTGTTGCTGATTTATTAAATGCTTGATTTAGTTGAATCTCTTTTTTTGATTGATACGTAAAGCAGCATAAATATAGGGGTTGACAGGGTAATTCCTTTTCGGTATAACTCTTCTGTCGCAGCACATAGGCACGTAGCTCAGCGGGAGAGCACCACCCTGACACGGTGGGGGTCGGCGGTTCGACACCGCCCGTGCCTACCATTTTAAAATGGCTGTATGTTGAAGATTTAAAAGGCATCCCGTGGATGTCTTTTTGCGTATATGGAGTATATGGAGCTTAGTTATGGCGAACATTACAATTGAATTGCCTGATGGATCTAAACGTGAATACGAACCAGGGGTTTCCTGTCTAGAAATTGCCCAATCTATTGGTGAGGGATTAGCGCGTCAAACTGTTGCGGCTCGTATCAATGGTGAACTATGCGATGCGACACAATCCGTTGAATCTGATGCTAAGGTTGAATTGATTACCCTGTCTAGCCCCGAGGGTTTGGATGTTTATCGCCATACTACTGCACACTTAATGGCTCATGCCGTGAAAGAAATTTACGGTAAGGATGTTCAGGTTACGATTGGTCCATCTATTCAGAATGGCTTTTATTACGATTTCCATTGTGAAACTCATACGTTTACTCCCGAGGACTTTGATAAAATCGAATCCCGTATGAAGGAATTGATTAAGCAAAACCTCCCCATTGAGCGTTCCGAAATGAATACCGCTGATGCCATCGCTTTATTTAAAGAGATGGGGGAAAATTTTAAGGTCGAATTGATTGAAGATCTTGGCGTTGAGTCAGTTTCTATATATCGTCAGGGTGACTTTGCTGACCTGTGCCGTGGCCCCCATTTGCCATCTACAGGAAAAATTAAGGCCTTTAAGCTAACCAGCGTTGCGGGAGCCTATTGGCGTGGAGACGAAAATCGTGAGATGCTACAGCGTCTTTATGCAACGGCATTTCCTGACAAAAAACAACTTAAAGCTCACCTTGCTCGCTTAGAAGAGGCACGAAAGCGTGACCATCGCAAACTGGGTCGCGAACTCGACCTATTCTCATTTAATGAAGAAGCCGGCGCTGGGCTTGTTATTTGGCACCCAAAGGGTGCTATGTTGCGAACAATTCTAGAAGACTTTGAACGCCGTGAGCATTTGCGTCGTGGTTACGATTTGGTTCAAGGACCTCAAATTCTTCGCACTGACCTGTGGAAGACCTCGGGTCACTATGAAAATTATCGGGAAAATATGTACTTCACTGAGGTTGAAGGGCAGGGCTTTGGTTTGAAACCAATGAACTGTCTTGCTCACATGTTGATCTATAAGAGCAAGTTGCGCTCTTATCGAGATCTTCCTCAGCGATATTTCGAATTAGGCACAGTGCATCGTCATGAAAAGTCGGGTGTATTGCACGGTTTGACTCGCGTGCGAGGCTTTACTCAGGATGATGCTCATATCCTCTGCGCTCCAGATCAGTTAGACGATGAAATTAAGAATGTTCTCCGTTTTATTCAAGATGTCATGGCTATTTTTGATTTTGAGTTTGAAATGGAACTTTCTACTCGACCTGAAAAGTCGATCGGCAGTGATCAGGATTGGGACAGTGCTACTACAGCATTGACGAACGCCCTAGAAGATTCTGGTCTCCCCTTTGACGTTAATGAGGGCGATGGCGCATTTTATGGGCCGAAGATCGACATTAAGCTAAAGGACGCTCTTGACAGGTATTGGCAATGTGCTACTATTCAGTGCGATTTTACTTTACCTGAGCGTTTCGAGTTAAATTATATTGGCTCAGATGGTGAAAAACATCGTCCCGTTATGATTCATCGCGTTATCCTTGGTTCTATTGAGCGTTTTATTGGTATTCTCATTGAGCATTATGCAGGTTTGTTTCCATTGTGGATTTCACCTGTGCAAGCAATCGTGATCAATGTAACGGATAATCAGTTAGATTATGCAAAACAGGTAACAGCTGATCTTCTTGATGCTGGTATTCGAGTACAGTCCGACTTGCGTAATGAAAAACTTGGTTTCAAAATTCGCGAAGCTCAATTACAAAAGATTCCTTATATGTTGGTGATCGGCGATAAAGAGATGGAAAGCTCCACACTGACTCCTAGATTTAGGACAGGTGATAATCTCCAAGCGATGAGCGTAGATCAGTTTAGTCAATTTGTTTTGGAAGAATGTAAGAAATATAATTAGGAGGTGGCACCATAGCTAAGCAAGAAACAAACATTAATCGTGCAATTCGTGCGAAAGAGGTACGTGTTGTAGACGATGCTGGTGAGCAGCTAGGTGTCATGCTTTTGCAGGATGCGTTATCGGCTGCTGTTGATCGCGGACTTGATCTGGTGGAAGTTTCACCATCGGCCAAGCCACCTGTGTGCCGTATCATGGATTACGGTAAATTTAAATATCAGCAACAGAAACGTGTCGCTGAAGCTAAAAAGAAAACCGCACGCGTTGAACTTAAGGAAGTGAAGTTACGGCCTAAAACCGAAATTCATGACTTTAAAGTTAAAGTTAAAAATGTGCGACGTTTTATTGATGCTGGCAACAAGGTTAAAGTAACAATCATGTTCCGTGGTCGCGAAGTAACTCACCCCGAGTTTGGTCGTGACTTATTGAAACGCGTTGCTGAAGACGTGAAGGATATTGGTGTCGTTGAGTTTTTTCCAAGTATGCAAGGTCGTTTTATGCATATGGTAATGGCTCCTATTAAAAAGTAGAAATGTCATACCTTGTGGATGACAGCATAAAAAAAGAGAAATGAAGGAGATTGGGAATGCCCAAGATTAAAACTAACCGTGGTGCTGCAAAGCGCTTCCGTAAGACAGGCACAGGAAAGATTAGCCGAAACAAAGCGTTTACTAGTCACATTTTGACCAAGAAAACTACAAAACGTAAGCGTGATCTGCGTAAAGGTGCGATTGTTTGTGCCGCAGATCATAAAAATATCAGTTGCCTGATCCCTTACATGTAAGGTTCATGCAACTCGGCTTTAAGTCCGAGAACTGTGGGGAATTTTGTCTCCCCCTTCAGATCCGGCAATGCAGATATTGTTATGAATATTTGCATTTATTTTAACATTGTAAGGAGAACAAGATGCCGAGAGTAAAAAGAGGTTTTAAAGCGAGACGTAGACGTAATAAAGTATTAAAGCTTGCAAAAGGTTATCGTGGCGCACGGAGTAAATTATTTCGTAGTGCAACAGAAGCCGTTGACCGGGCTCTAAATTACGCCTATCGTGATCGTCGTGTTAAAAAGCGTGATTTCCGTGCACTTTGGATCGCTCGTATTAATGCGGCAGCACGTTTAGACGGAGTAAGCTATAGCCGTCTTATCTTTGGTTTGAAAAAAGCTGAAATCGCACTTGACCGGAAAGTTTTGGCAGAAATTGCCGTAACTGACCCTGCAGCATTCAGTGCTGTGGTCGAAAAAGTAAAAGCGCACATTCAGTAGGAACACCAAAAGAGATGAGGTTTTTCCTCATCTCTTTTTTTACGTTTAATTTCGCTTGTTTTAAAATAAGTGTGAATATTATTTTGCAATGATTAGTTGATGGAAGCCTTATGGCTTCCATCACTTGTTTATAGCACGTGCTTTATTGCGTGGTGTTAGGGGTCGTTATGAAGGAAAAACTTGAATTGATGTTGGTTTCGGCTATCGAAGCTATGAAGAATGCCACCGATGAAGCGATGCTTCAAGAAATTCGTGTTAGTTATTTAGGCAAGAAGGGGCAACTAACATCAATCATGAAAGGCATGGGTAGTCTTTCTAACGAAGAAAGACCGATTGTTGGTGCTGTTGCTAACCGCGTAAAAGATCAAGTCTCTGAGACGTTTGAAGAACAACTGAAAAGCATAAAATCAAGCGTTATGGCGTCACGCCTTTCTCATGAGAAAATTGATGTAACATTACCAGGCCGCATCAAAACTCTTGGTACTAAGCACCCCGTAACACTCGTGACTGAAGAGCTGATTGAGATTTTTTCATCATTGGGTTTTTGTGTTGCCGAAGGACCGGAAGTAGAGCAAGATTTTTATAATTTTGAAGCACTTAACATTCCAAAAGATCATCCTGCACGTGATATGCAAGATACTTTCTATATCAATGATGATGTGGTGTTAAGAACCCATACTTCACCCGTTCAGATTCGATCAATGCTTAAACAAAAGCCCCCTTTACGCATCATTGCACCTGGTACGGTTTACCGTCGTGACTCAGACATAACTCATAGTCCCATGTTTCATCAAATTGAAGGTTTTATGGTTGATGAAAACATCACATTCGGTGACTTGAAAGGGATACTGACAACTTTCATTCATGAATGTTTTGGCAAGAAAGTTGGTGTGAGATTTAGACCATCATTCTTCCCGTTCACTGAACCGAGTGCAGAAGTTGATATTCAATGTGTTATCTGTGGTGGAAAAGGGTGTCGTGTTTGTAAAAATTCAGGCTGGTTAGAAATACTTGGTAGTGGAATGATTGATCCTGAAGTATTTAAATCGGTTGAGTACGACTCTGAGCGATATAGTGGTTTTGCCTTTGGTATGGGGCTAGAACGCATCGCGATGCTAAAATATGGCGTGAATGATTTACGTTTGTTTTTCGAAAATGATGTTCGATTTTTACGCCAATTTTAAATGTTCTTATTGATATATTAAGCCATGAGTCTGTCTCCCGTAACTCGACTGTGTTTGAGTTAATGCAATAATAAAGGAACTATGTAAATGATTGTCACCTATAACTGGTTAAAAGAATTTGTCGATTTTGATCTCGATTCAGACCAACTTTCACATCAACTAACGATGGCAGGTCTCGAAGTTGATTTCATGGAAAAGCTTGGTGCGAACCTAGACTCTGTTATTGTTGCCAAACTCGAATCTGTTGAGCCTCACCCTGAAGCAGATCGTTTAACATTGTGTCAGGTTAATACGGGTAGCGATGTGATTCCTGTCGTATGTGGTGCAACAAATCATAAGAGTGGTGATTTGATTGCTCTGGCGCAGGTTGGTTCAGTTTTGCCAGGTGATTTTAAAATTAAAAAATCTAAAATTCGTGGTGCTGAATCACGAGGAATGCTTTGTTCTGAAAAAGAATTAGGTTTAGCAGAAGAAGCTGAAGGGATTTTGATACTACCTCAAGATTTAGTGTTGGGAACCCCTGTTTTTAATGCGCTAGGCTTGAAAGATGTTCGTTACGAAATTGGATTAACTCCTAATAGGGCTGATTGTCTAAGTGTTGCTGGGGTCGCTCGTGAGGTTGGAGCTTTTGTTAATAATAAGATCCAACTACCAACATCTGGTTTAATTCAAGAAGGTGATACGTCTATTGATTCTAAAACTTCGGTAACGATCGAAGACCCGACAGGCTGTCCACGTTATATGGCCCGCTTGATTGAAGGGGTAACCATCGCACCATCACCGAAATGGTTGGTTCAGCGTCTCGAATCTATCGGTATGCGTTCAATCAACAATGTTGTCGATGTCACCAATTATGTCCTGATGGAACTTGGTCACCCTTTACATGCTTTTGATTTTAATCAACTGCGTGGCAAAAAGATTGTTGTTAAACGTGCTGATGAAGGAAGTGAATTCGTAACGCTTGATGAACAAACGCGCCAATTAAAATCAAGTGATATTGTTATTTGTGATAGCGAAGGTCCTATCGCGTTAGCTGGCGTCATGGGTGGTGAGAATTCAGAAGTTCAAGACACCACGGTAGATATCTTACTTGAAAGTGCATATTTTGATCCTATTTCAGTAAGAAGAACGAGCAAGCGTTTAGGCATTCACACTGAAGCGTCGCATCGATTTGAACGTGGAGCTGATGTTGATATTGTTTCTATTGCACTGGATCGTGCAATTTCACTGATTCAGGAACTCGCTGGTGGAACTGTTGCTGCTGGCCAAATTGATAATTATCCACAGCCCTTATTCAAGCGTAAGGTTTCCCTTACCCTTACTCGTACGAATAAACTACTTGGTTTGAATTTAGGTCTTAATGATATTGAATTGCTATTGAATTCAATTGAACTGGATACTGAACATTCAGATATTAATGGCGAAAAGGCTCTTGTTGCGACAATCCCCATGTCACGACATGATCTCGAGCGAGAAGTTGATTTAATTGAAGAGATTGCTCGTCTGAATGGCTATGACAATATCCCTGTTACTATGCCTGTTAGTCGTGTTGTACGTAGAGCAAAAGATCAACGTCAGTTGATGACTTGCGCGTTGCGTGATGCGATGGTGACACAAGGATTTAGTGAGATTATTAATTATTCCTTCACTTCACCGTCAGCATGGAATAAGATCAATCTCAGTGATGATGATGCGCGAAGAAATACCATTAAAGTACTGAATCCGCTAACTGAAGAGCAATCGATAATGCGAACGAGCCTGGTTCCTGCAATGCTTGAAACGGTTGCTAGAAATCTTTCATATCGAAGTAATGATCTAAGTTTGTTTGAGCTTCGTCCTGTGTTTGCAGTCCAAGACGAAGAGGTTCAACCTATTGAATCTTTACGTCTTTGTGCTGCAATTACGGGTAAGAGAGAGATAGAGGGTTGGTCTCAATCTGATTCAGATGTTGATTATTATGATTTGAAAGGTACTGTTGAATCGGTATGCCAGCAGTTGAACATTTCAGCTCTACGAGCTGAGCTTGACGGACAACAACCGTATTTACACCCAGGAAAGTCGTGTCGTCTTTATCATGATAAAATTTTGCTAGGTGTCATGGGCGAGATCCATCCACAAGTTCAAGAAAATTACGATATTGATCAACCCGTATATCTGGTAGAGCTTGATGTTGCAGCACTTCAAACAACAAAAAAGATTGAGAAATCGTTCAAACCTATTTCTCGTTTCCCTGATAGCTATCGAGACAGTGCCTTTTTGGTTGATGAAGATGTTAGTGCACAACAGTTGTTTGAGATCCTAGCAAAAGTTAAAGTAAAAAATCTGGATGACGTAACGCTTTTTGACATGTACAGTGGCAAAGGTGTTCCTGAAGGCAAAAAAAGTTTAGCAATCAGGGTTCGTTACCGTTCGATGGATAAGACATTTACTGATGATGAGATCAATGCAATGCATGCTAAGATAGTAAAGTCTTTACAGAAAAATTTAGGAGCTGAAATCAGATAGCTCTTGCAGCGTTAAAATGGCTGTGTTATAAACCGTTTAAAATCAACGTTCTATCTAAGTTATTAAGTTATGGAGGTATTATGACAAAAGCGGATCTTGTGGAAAATGTATATTATAAGACAGGATTTTCTAAGAAGGAGTCCGCTGAAATTGTCGAATCGGTCTTTGAGTTAATCAAAGATACCCTCGAAAGTGGCGATAAAATAAAAATTGCAGGTTTTGGTAACTTTGTTGTTAAGCAAAAAGCAACGAGAAGAGGCCGGAATCCACAGACCGGTGAAGAGATTGAGATTAGTTCACGTAAGATCTTGACCTTTAAGCCAAGCCAAGTTTTGAAAGTTGCAATCAACGAGGAGGATTAACCGTCCTCCTCGTTAGTCCATAATCCTATGAATATAGAAATTCCCGATAAGCTATTTTTTAAAATAGGTGAGGTTGCATCGATTACAGGTGTTAAACCTCATGTTCTGCGTTATTGGGAATCTGAATTTGGTAATTTTTCCCCTTCTAAAAGTCGAACTAAACAGCGTCAATATCAAAAAAAAGATATTGAGTTAGTCTTAACCTTAAAAGATCTTCTTTACACTCAAGGCTTTACAATCGCTGGTGCTCGTAAAGCGGTTCGTTCATCAAAAAAAAATCAGAATTCAAAGAAGTCATCCCAGAATAATCATGAACTTTTATTAGATGTACGCGAAGAATTGCGTTCATTACGTTCGTTTCTAAATTAATTTATAAAACCCTTTGCAGAAATGATGAACGATGGATTATTCAATTGCACGCCGTCGTATGGTTGCGCAGCATGTTGTTGCCCGTGGAATCACCGATAAGAAGATCATTAGTGTGATGGAAGAGGTCCCACGTCATCTATTTGTTGAGGAAGCCCTACAGGGGCAAGCCTACACAGATTATGCATTACCTATTGGTGAAAAGCAGACCATCTCGCAACCCTTTATTGTCGCTGCGATGACTGAAGCCCTTACTTTACAGCAGGATGATCGAGTCTTGGAAGTTGGTACAGGATCGGGCTATCAGGCCGCGATTTTATCTAGGTTAGTTTCACATGTGTTTAGTGTTGAACGGATCGTAAGTTTAGCACGAAGAGCACGTCGAATTTTAGATAGCATCCATTATTCAAATGTACATATTCATGTGTCTGATGGAAGTAATGGCTGGGCTGAACAAGCTCCTTTTGATGCAATTATCGTTACCGCTGGTGCACCTGAGGTGCCGCAGAATTACCTAGATCAACTTACGATTGGCGGTCGGCTAGTTATTCCTGTCGGAAATGGGAATTCACAGGTGTTAAAACGTATTATTCGGACTGCTGATCAGACTTTTTCTGAAGAGGATCTTCTTGATTGTCGATTTGTGCCATTGATTGGTGAACATGGTTGGAGCGAAAAAGGGTGTTAAAGGCTTTTCGCCAACTATACGATTGGGTTCTTCACTGGGCAAAAACACCTTTTGCCGTTCCAGCTCTTTTTTTTCTAGCCTTCGCTGAATCTTCTTTTTTTCCAATCCCACCAGATGTCTTACTCTTAGCCTTGGGACTGTCACTGCCGTTAAAAGTTTTTCGTTTTGCGGCCATCTGCACATTTGGTTCTGTTTTGGGTGGTATTGTAGGTTACGGCATAGGCTATAGCTTATGGGAACTAAGTTCTGTTTGGTTTTATCAATGGGTTCCTGGTTTTTCTCGCGAAGGTTTTAATTCCATTCAAGCACTTTTTAGCCAGTATAATTTTTGGTTCGTGTTTGCTGCTGGCTTTACGCCTATTCCATACAAAATCATTACAATTGGTGCTGGAGTTTTTAACGTTAGTTTTCCCATCTTTGTTATTGCTTCTGCGGTGAGCCGTGGCATGCGGTTTTATCTTATTGCGCTTATTGTTTATCGCTATGGGGATCAAGCACGCAAAATTATTGATAAAAATTTTAATGTTATAACTTCGCTATTTGCTTTATTATTAATAGGTGGTTTTTTAGTAGTTCGTTTTATTCTTTGATTGAAACTATTCATGGAAGTTGTGGATGATTCGAATAATTTATTTTTTAGTCATTTTACTCACCATTTCACACGTTGGTTGCGCGCCCAGAGGTGTTCACCATGTTGTTCAACCAGGTCAAACGCTTTACCGAATCAGTAAAACGTATCACGTTCCTGTCGAGCGAATTATTTCATCAAACAGAATTAAAGATTCTTCGAAAATCAAGGTGGGACAACCATTATGGATTCCAGGCGTTAGTCAAACAAAAACTGTATCTGTAGTCCCTAAACCCTCAATTAAAAAAGTTACTTCAAGAAAAAAAGTTAGTCTCACCAAAGCGACCCCTGTACCTTCAGTAATTAAAAAATCTCTACCCCCAGTTTCCCACAAAAAAGGTCAGTTATTATGGCCAATAAAAGGGAAGGTTGTTACAGCCTTTAACTTGAAGAGTCGAACACCGAGTAAGGGGATTGATATTTCTGCAAAGGTTGGATCTCGTATCAGTAGTGCTGCGGCTGGGAAGGTTATTTATAGTGGTAACGGTATTTCTGGTTATGGGCATGTTGTTATCATTGAACATGACCATTCCCTTTTTACCGTATATGGATATAATAAAAAAATCCTTGTTACATCAGGTGCTTATGTTAATTCAGGCCAACAGATTGCTCTCGTCGGGGTCCCCCCTGGGAACAACCAGGGTTGCTTACATTTTGAAGTTTGGCGAAATAAAAAAGCAGTCAATCCTGCTTTATACTTGCCAGAATGATATGATTTTAATATGTTGATCTAATCACAAGATTGTAAGAACAGTAATATTTGCCAACGATAGGGTTAATGTATGAGCAAAGTTATTGCAAAAACAACAAAGAATAATGTTGTGGCTGGTAGCGATGATGCTATTAGATATTATCTTAAAGACATCCAGAAATCACAACTTCTTACAGCTGACGAAGAGCGCAATATTGCTCTGAAAATTGAAACAGGAGATGATCTGGCTCGAACTAAAATGATTGAGTCTAACTTACGACTTGTGGTTAAAATTTCTAAAAGGTACATGAACCGCGGTTTGCCTTTTCTTGACTTGATCGAAGAGGGCAATATGGGACTTATTAAAGCTGTTGAAAGATTTAAGGTCAGTAAAGAGTGCCGATTCTCAACGTATGCAACGTGGTGGATTAGACAATCAATTGAAAGAGCATTGGTCAATCAAAGTCGAACGATTCGTCTTCCTGTTCATATTGCTGAAAATATGAATAGAATGCTCAAGGCAACGCGTGAATCTCTAAAGCAGTTGAATCGTGAACCTTCAGATGCTGATATTGCTGATGTTATGGGTAGTAACGTTGAAGAGGTTCGTCGGTTGCAACTCTTGTTAAGAAAAACGTATTCGATAGAACATCCGTTAGGAGATGATGAAGGTTATTCTTTAATGAATACATTAGAAGATACCTCTATTGTTACTCCAACGGATCTAATTGAAAATAAAGATAAATATGTTTTTGTGAAACAATGGCTAGAGCAATTAAAAGAAAATGAACGGGAAATTTTGACCTTACGTTATGGTTTAGATGATCGTGAACCTGAAACGCTTGAAACTATTGGTAAGCGCTTTGGTGTGACTCGTGAACGAATCCGTCAAATTGAAGTGAAAAGTTTAGAAAAATTACGTACTATTATGCGCACCGAGAGTGAGAATTAATCTCGCAATATTTACCAGTAAATTAATATGGAGTAAACGTGGAAGATTTAAGGAAAATTATTCGTGACATCCCTGATTTCCCTAAAAAAGGAATTGTTTTCAAAGATATTACAACGTTACTTTCTGATGGAAAAAGTTTTCACCGCATGATCGATCTGATTGCTCATCGTTACTTAGATAAAAAAATTGATACGATTGTGGGTGTTGAAGCGCGTGGATTTATTTTAGGCGCTGCGTTAGCGTATAAATTAGGTATTGGTATTACGTTAGTCCGTAAACCTGGTAAATTACCTTATAAAACAATTAAAAAGACCTATGATCTAGAATATGGCACAGATACTTTGGAAATCCATGAAGATGCCTTTACTCCTGGCGCTCGTGTATTGATTGCAGACGATCTATTGGCGACAGGCGGAACGGTCGCTGCTGTTATTGATCTTGTCAATGAGCTGGGTGCCGAAGTTGTTGAATGTGCTTTTTTAGCGGAACTTGATTTTTTAGAGGGGCGAAAACGCTTACCTGAAAACAAAGTATTTAGCTTACTCAATTTTTGAACCAACACGTTGTTATCAAAGATAGTATAAAAAAAGCACTTAGTGGAAAACCACTAAGTGCTTGATTATTTTGGCGGCCCCGACTGGAGTCGAACCAGTGGCCTATCGCTTAGGAGGCGACCGCTCTATCCATCTGAGCTACGGGGCCAAGGTTGTTAGTTATAGCTCAATCTACACGACTGAATCAAGTAGTTTGTCTATCATTGATAAATATCCGTACCTTTAACATATGAGTAGAAATTATGACATATAATGATATTTTACGCCGTTTTCGCTATGCAGTAGATTTGAGTAATTCAGACATTCTGGAATGCTTTAATTTGATAGGGCATAGTATTTCTCCAGAACGGCTACACAGCTTTTTTAAGCGTGAAACTGAATCGGGTTATCAGGAACTTCCCGCTGAGCTGATGAATGCCTTTCTTAATGGCTTGATCATTTTTACTCGCGGCAGGAAAGAAAACGATGCGGATATCGTTCAACGTCCTCAGACACCACTAAGTAATAATGTCATCCTCAAAAAAATACGTATAGCTCTTGAATTACGTGAAGATGATATGTTGAACCTTTTAGATACCGCAGATTTTTCAATCTCACGTTCTGAACTGAGTGCATTGTTTCGTAAAAAAGGACATAAAAACTACAAAGAGTGCGGAGATCAACTGTTACGGAACTTCATTAATGGATTGACGCAGCACAATCGAATTAAACAAAACAAGGTGGATAATGATTAATCACTCACCCTATTTAGGTCCTCATTGTGTTCAGCTGACGCAATGGATTGAGTGTGCCCCATTTGAAAAACTATTAGGAATAGAGATCATCCTCGCACAAAAGGGCCAGGCAACCTTAACCATGCCGTTTCGTGCTGAATTTGCTAATGGTGGTAATTTACTCCACGGTGGAGCTTTAGTCAGCCTTGCTGATACCGCAGCAGTTATGGCTATAAAAAGTATTCTTTCTCCAGGGACTCATTTTGCC
>LGVF01008868.1_pt2 | contig 29396 bp, 25 predicted proteins | sample 469901 | NCBI WGS metagenome assembly LGVF01 (sample SAMN03893561, study PRJNA290197) | marine sediment metagenome | material: sediment; isolation source: combined push core samples #3730, #5133, and #5579 collected at Hydrate Ridge | place: Pacific Ocean: Hydrate Ridge
TACCTTAACTCAGTTCCGGGAACAGCAGTAATTATTGAAGGAAACTGCGATGAAAGGGGAACCAATGAGTATAACCTCGCCCTTGGTGAAAGAAGATCTATCAACACCCAGCAGTTTTTAATTGACCTGGGCGTGGACCCCTCAAGAATCAGGACCCTTTCCTATGGCGAAGAGAAACCTCTCTTCCCGGGACAGGACGAGGATGCCTACAGTCAGAACAGACGTGCAGATTTTGTTATAGAATAATAAAATCTTTCCTTTCCTCCGGCACAGCTCTCCTGTGCCGGAGAAATCATCTTCCTGCTACTCGTCAGGGTTAGAAATTTTCTGCAGAATTTTTTCAACCACTTCATCAATCGAGATATTTGTAGTCTCGATTTTCATAGCATCCTTTGCCGCTTTAAGTGGAGCAATCTTCCGTTCACGATCATTTTTATCACGCTTAAGAGTCATAGCCAGGATTTCCGCCTCATCCACCTCCATCCCCTTCTGCCGAAGCTGCTCAACACGCCTGCGTGCTCTTTCCCGGGGATCGGCATCAAGAAAAAATTTATGTTTTGCCATAGGAAAAACCACTGTGCCGGTATCTCTTCCCTCGGCCACAACCCTGCCCTCCGCCCCCAAAACTCTTTGCATTTCTGTCAATTTTTCCCTCACCGAAGGGATAGCGGAAACCCGGGAAGCTACCATGGCCATTGCCGGGGTACGAATGATATCACTTACATCTTCACCGCCGAGCAGGACACAAATATCACTCTGATCATCAACAGCCGGGAGCAGCTGCATCCTTAATTCATCAAGGCTGCGGGAAACATCTTCAGATTCATCAAGGTTTACACCGAGCCGATCCAGGTAAAGACCCACAGCTCGATACATTGCTCCAGTATCAAGATAGGTATATCCGGTTGCACCGGCAACCTTCCTGCTTACTGTTGATTTTCCCACGCCGGCCGGGCCGTCAATGGTAACAATATTTTGCTTTTTAAACATAACCAAGATCAGCCAGGCAGTCAGCCAGAGCTGCCAAAAATCTAGTGTTTTCCTCCTCTGTACCAACAGTAACCCGAATAAAATCCGGGAACCCATAGCTGCTCATAGAACGGATTATAACCCCCTTATGGAGCATTGCCCGGTACAAGTCATCCCCATTTCCCCTGACATCGATCAAGAAAAAATTCGTCTGCGAAGGGTAACTTATACAGCCAAGCTTTTCCACCCCTGCGGCCAAAACACTCAACCCTCTCCTCGTCTTAGCCAGAGTCTGTTGAAAATAGTCTTCATCTTCCAGGGCTGCCCTGGCACCAACTTGAGCCAACTGGTTAATATTAAAGGGTTGGCGAACCTTATGCAGACAGGAGGCAACTTCCCTGGCCATGAGCCCGAACCCCACACGTAAACCAGACAGACCGTATGCCTTTGAAAACGTTCTCAACAGGACAACCGGGCAGCGGTCCTCACTGTTTCGTATAAGGGGGTGGGGATCGACCCGGGAACTTATATCCATAAAATCCACATATGCTTCATCCAGAACAACGATAACAGTTTCAGGCACTTTCCCTAAAAAACTATGCAACTCTAACGGCTCGATTATTGTTCCTGTCGGATTGTTCGGATTGTCAATAAAAATGAGCCTTGTCTTTGCGGATATTGTTTCTCGAATAGTCTCCAGATCATGCTTCATACCCCGCAATGGAACTATATGATTGATACCACCCCGCACCTGGACAAACTTCTGATACATCAGGAAAGAGGGGTGACTTGTGATAACCTCATCCCCCTCCCGCACAAACGCTTTTACCAGAAACTCAATTACCTCATTGGAGCCATTCCCTAAAACGATCTCAGCAGGATCAACCTCAAATTTTGAGGCGATTGCTTGAGCAAGATAATAACACGATCCATCAGGGTACCTGTTCAGGTTGGAAAGCTCTAGACGTAGAGCCCCCACCACCTCAGGTGATGGTCCCCAGGGGTTCTCGTTTGAGGCGAGTTTTATAGAGTCACTGATGCCATACTCACGCTCAAGCTCATCAATAGGCTTTCCCGGCGGATACGGTGTAATAGATGCAATATTATCCGGAATAATAAGTTTCAACTGATCTTCACGTAAAGTAGTGGGCGGGAAAGCCGCCCATTTTATCAGATATCCAGCGGTGGTAATTCGAGGTTAAGTTCCTGCTCAAGGTGATATGCCGCCTGGATCAGTTTTTCTTCCCCGAAATGATCTCCCTGAACCTGGATTCCCACAGGTAATCCTGTGCCGGTAAATCCTCCCGGAACGGAAAGCCCGGGAACACCCGCGAGATTGGCCGAAATAGTCAGTATATCAGATAAATACATGGCCAACGGGTCGTCACTATTTTCACCCATTTTCCATGCCGGTGTTGGTGTGACGGGGGAGATCAGAATATCACACTTTTCATATGCTTTTTTGTAGTCACCTAGAATCAGTGTTCTCACCTGGGAGGCTTTTTTGTAATAGGCATCATAATAGCCGGAGGACAGGGCATAGGTGCCGATAAGAATACGTCGCTTCACCTCGGCGCCAAAACCTTGAGAGCGTGTCTGTTTATACATATCAAGCAAAGAATCCGCCTGCTGATCCCTGTACCCGTATATGACACCATCATATCTGGCAAGGTTAGAGCTTGCCTCGGAGGAAGCGATAAGGTAGTAAGAGGCAACACAGTATTCGGTGTGGGGAAGAGAAATATCAACCAGTTCCGCCCCGCCACTCCTTAACACCTCAATACTATTTTGTACGACGTGCTCAACTTCAGGATCCAGCCCCTGTTTGAAATACTCCAGAGGTATTCCCACACGAACCCCGTCAAGCCCCTTTTTCAGGGATGAGGTGAAATCAGGAGTAGCTTTCCGAACCGATGTAGAATCCTTCTTATCATAGGCGCTGATTACGTTCATCAAGGTGGCGCAATCCGTAACACTCCGGGAAAGAGGACCAACCTGATCAAGGGAAGATGCGAATGCTGTAAGGCCAAACCGGGAAACTCTGCCATAGGTCGGTTTCATGCCGACAACTCCGCAAAGAGATGCCGGTTGTCTTATAGATCCACCAGTGTCTGATCCCAGAGACCCTAGACATTCCAGTGAAGCAACAGACGCAGCCGAACCACCGGAGGATCCTCCGGTAACATACCCGCTCTTGACTGGGTTCTGCGGTACACCGAAAGCACAGGTCTCTGATGTGGAGCCCATGGCAAACTCATCCATGGCAACCTTACCCAGAATCACCCCACCCTCTTTCCTGATCCTGTCAACGACGGTTGCATCGTAGGGAGGGATATAGTTCTCCAGTATTTTGGAACCACAGGTGGTTTTTACACCTTTTGTACAGAGAAGATCCTTTATGGAAAGAGGAATACCACAGAGGGCACCAGCCTTTCCTGCGCTTCGCTTTTTATCCGCCGCTATCGCCTGACTGAGGGCACCCTCCCTGTCAACGGTAATAAAAGCTTGTAGCTTTTTATCTATTTTTTCAATTCTGCCCAGGCAGCTCTCTGTCAGCTCAACTGCAGTGAACTCTCCAGCTGCCATTTTTTTCACTGCCTGGGCAATGGTTAATTCGTAGGGTTTCATTATGTTTTGCAGTACCTCTCTGGCTCCCGATTACAAAGCCTTTATAGCAGCGCAACTGAAAGTTTTCCGAATAGTCGGGTTAGATAATTTTGGGGACCTGAAAACTCTCACCATTCTGCTGAGGGGCATTAGCAAGAGATTCTTCCCGGGAAAGTGACTCAGTTACACGATCTTCACGAAAAGCATTTGTTACAGAAAAAACATGTGTTGTCGGTTCTACCTTGCCGGTATCCAGTTCTCCAAGCTTGTCCACATATGACAAAATAGTGTCCAGTTGCCCTGTCATTACGTCTAAATCCTCATCGGACAGAGTCAACCTTGCCAGGTTCGCCACATGCTCAACTTCTTTCTTAGTGATATTCATAAATGATAAGTTCGTAAAAACCTCAGTTTCGATGGATAAGTAAAAACCTTCATAAATTATTTAAAATTATTATTCTGCTCGTAGAGTTTTTCCAGGGGTTCTCCCGAAAAACCATTTTTTACAGGTTTAAAATCAACTATGGCCTGGGAGAATGTCTCGACAATCGCCGAATCAAATTGAGTTCCACTGCATTTGAACAGCTCCTCTACCGCCTCTTCCATAACCTTGTTTTTCCTGTAATTTCTCTGGGATGTCATGGCATCGAAACTATCTACAACGGTAATAATTTTTGTGAGATCGTCGAGTTCATCACCGGTCAATCCTGCCGGATATCCCTTTCCATCGACCCTCTCGTGATGATGTCGTATTATAAACTGCTCTTTCTCCATAAAGCCCAACGGTTTTATGATGTTTGCCCCGACTGTTGGGTGTTTCCTGATAAGTACCCATTCTTCATCAGTCAGTTTCCCCGGCTTCTGGATACACGAGAGATCAATTACCAGCTTTCCGATATCATGAAACTGAGCAGAACGTCCTAAAACAACAATATCATTTTCACTCAGCTCCATCGCCCCACCCAACATCAGCGCATACTCAGTGACACGTTTGGTGTGACCGGCTGTATAGTAGTCTTTCTCCTCCATTGCATTCTGGAGGCTGGCCATTAACTGCACAGTCGCATTTTCGAGGCTGTTACTGTAGGTAAGAAGCAGTTTATTCTGCTCTTCAAGCTGTTTAGCTTTTTCCTGGATGTCGTCCTCAAGGGCAGCTTTATATTGCCTCTCCCTAAGCACATACATCCTCTTCTCCACAGCTCTTCGAATCTTTACATTGAAAATATCCAGATCTTCAATCGGTTTCGTAAGAAAATCGTAAGCACCCAGGTTAATAGCTTTTACCGCGTAGTCCATAGAACCAGCCCCGGTAAGAAATAAAACAGGAATGTCAAAATCCAGCCTGTTGAGCTGGTTCATGGTTTCAAAACCATCCATGTCCGGCATAGTGATATCCAGAATAATCACATCATAGCTGTCGTTTACAGCTGCTATCACTTCCTCGCCGCTTGCTACTGTGTCCACCTGATAACCAAACATTTCCAGTATTTGGGATACTGTGGAGCGAACCATCAGATCGTCATCAGCTATAAGTATTTTAGTGGTGTCTTTGTTCAAAAAATATCTCCAACCGGATCATAAATTTTTGAGCCGTGTGGTTTTTCCTTGTTTTTATACGTCTCCTGTTCCATCTTTTCAAGCCTGCATCCTTCGAGTTTACATTTTCCAATATGTTTTTGCAACGTCCCTTGCCATCTCAACCACCGTGTGCGCACTCTTTTCCTTTCCCAGCAGACAGCATATTTTTTCATCAACCTTTGCCGGAAGCACATTTTTTAAATCATTGCCTGCCAATTCACTGAGAACCGCGAAAACCCCTCTGTTCATCCCGGCAAGGCTATAACCTCCCTCGAGAGAAATTAACAGTTTCCCATTACACACTGTTTCTGCCAATTCAACCATAACCCTGGTCATATAAGCAAACCCGTTATGCGTAAGTTGCATTGAGCTGATACTGTCTTCAATAAATGTATCAAAACCCGCCGATACAAGAATAAGCTCCGGTTGATATTCCAGACATACAGGTGCCACTAAGGTGTTAAAAATATTAGCATATTCAACATCCCCCTGACCACCCGGAAGAGGGATATTGATAGTATACCCTTCCCCCCGTCCTGATCCTGTTTCTGCCAGAGATCCGGTACCCGGGTAGAGAGGATACTGGTGTGTTGATATATAGAGCACCTTATCAGTATCATAAAACGAATTCTGTGTTCCATTGCCATGGTGTACATCCCAGTCAACAATCATTACCCTGTTAACGCCGCAATTTTGAATGGCATGGTGGGCAGCAATGGCTACATTATTAAAGAGACAAAACCCCATGGATCTATGTTTTTCAGCATGGTGGCCCGGAGGTCTGACCAGGGCAAAACCGTTATCTATTTCACCTTGAAAGAGAAGGTCTACCCCTTTCACCACAGCCCCGACTGCAAGGCATGCTGCACTATAACTCTCTTTTGAGGTAAGAGTGTCCGCATCAAGAACTGAATACATTTGGCCCGATGTTGCAGCTACAGTTTCAATGAGAGCGTCTGAATGGTTTAAACGAAGAAGATCTCCGGATGCCGAATGAAACGATGGTTCAATCAGTTCTCCCATCTCCTGCATTTTATCCAGCAGGTTAAATATCGTCCTTATCCGCTCGGGTGATTCAATATGGTTGTATCCGGGATCATGGGATAAAAAGAGATTGTCTCTAAAAATTGCTGTCTTTCTCATTGGTGTCTTACTCCTGATTTTCCTGGGAGTAAAAAAGAAAAAGCGCAATCTCACTGCAGGGTGAAATTGCGCTTCTATTTCTACCTTTTTTACAGTGTCACATCGGTACTATCAATTTATTGGTTTCTTCGTTCCAGGTGACAACAAGATACCAGGCGATCATTGCAAGGCCGATAACCAGAAGTGTTGGCCCATAACCCAGAATATCAGGCATATAAACATAGGACCCGAGAACCCCGTCCGCCTCAAAATCATTATCCCTGAACCAGGCAGTCATAACGGACGAGACTATACCAAAAAAAGGCACAACTATCATAAGTTTAACCTGCCCCTCGCCAACACGCCACAATGTTCCAGAGCCGCAACCACCGGCAAACATGGCACCAAGACCAAAAACAAACCCACCGACAACGCCGCCCCAGCCAAATGTACCCCGAACATAATTAAGGGGTGCCAGTACCGCCTCTCCTTCAGCTCTCATTGGAACAGCATATTTCAATACTGCAGCACCAATTGCCACGATAACTATCGACAGCATAACAGATTTAGCCAGAGTACAGTCACCGGTCATATGTGGTTCACGGAATCCCTGCACCATACACCACCGACCTCGCTGCATGGTATATCCAAGAGCTGCGGCAATAAGTATTATACCACTCAACGACGCAATATAGTCGCTGTCTTCATTGCCCGCATATATGTAAGCTGCGGCAATAAGAACCAAGGTACATACTGTTCCCATTATATAGACTACCTTTGATGAAAAACTAATGGTTTTCGAACCACCTTCACCCCAGGTAATATACTCCATTTCCAGGTAAAGAAGCTTGAGACCAAGAATAACACCAAAAACAAGACCAAACATCATGGCGAACCCGTTGGCACCGAAATTCCCGATTGCATTATAGAAACCACCAACATTACATCCACCGGCTAAAGTTGCCCCAATTCCCATCAAAATACCGGCAATTACTGCTTTCACCATTTCTCGATATGGTGGGATCCTCAAAGCAAAATCCTTTCCCAGGCAGGCAGAGATAAATGCACCGGCAACAAAACCTATACCTATAACAGAACCCGAATTCACAAAAATTGACCGTGGAGCTTCATCATAAAACCCGAAAATAGCCCCATTCGAGCCAAAAATACTGGCGCCCCCGAACATTATCCAGTCCCCCCAGTTCCTGATAGCTCCAACAGCCCCCCACGGTCTCCACCAGGCCATTATCATTACCGATAGAAAAGCAACTACGACACCAGTAATATAGGGGTTCCACTCCTTTTCACAGAAAAGGCCGTATAGCTCTTTAGCCTTATTTTTGAAAACTGATTCTTCACTCATAGTGCTCTCCCTGTTAAGTAGACAAAAAATAACCTTCAACTCTATTTTTATAAATACCTGTTGTGTCAATCAGTATCTTTATGTGAAAACCTAATCCCCTTCCCCTACTGAATAGTTACACTGCTTTACACATCTCATATTTTTTGTCAAGATAAACGACATACCACACCCGCCACCACCACACTGTGGTGTAATTTTTATTTGCTTAAATATCACATGGTTACACTGCTCGTTTTTTCATTCCTTGACAGATGGCCGAAGCTAAAGTATAGGTCAAAAACGAACTTTTTTCAGTTAAGAAATTTATCCTCCATCGGATTTTTTTCTTATCAACTTATATAAGTAAATTAAATGCCAGGAGAACAGTTATGAGTGACTTCAAAGTAATTGAAGAAGGAGTAGAACCAGCTAGTGTGCTTGATGCTAAGGGACTCAGTTGTCCAATGCCGCTTCTCAGGACTAAAAAAGAAATGGGAAAGATCAATTCCGGCGACATTCTTCAGGTGGACGGAACTGATCCGGGTTCCAGAAATGATCTCCCCGGTTGGTGTGAACGGGCAGGACATGAATATCTTGGAGAAAAAGAAGAGTCCGGTTATATAAGTTTTTTTATCAAAAAAGGTTAATACTTCAAAGAACCCGCAGTGAGTTCTTTACCCTTCGGGTTCTCCCAACTTTAAATTGAATTGCACATAGGTTGCGATTTGATTTTTTTTATGTCTGCCGGTTAAATCAAAGCCGGCAACCTTCTTGAAGGAGAATAAATATGGCAAAAAGTTTAGGTATTTTTGTTACTACCACAGACAGCCTTCAACACGTTATAGGCATCACCAAAGCAGCTAAAGCCAAAGGATCCAATGTAAAGGTTTTTTTTACCTGGAAGGCAACAACCCTCTCCAAAGACCCTGAGTTTGCCGGATTATGTGATCTTGCTGATGATGTTTCTATTTGTGTAGACAGCTATAAAAAACAGGGCTTTGATATTGAGGATATTCCCGAGGGATTAACCGCAAAAAAAATGGCTACTCAAGCTCAACACGGTATTATGATAGAAGACTTTGACTGTTACCTCAGTCTGTAAAGGAGACATAAAATGGAATACAAAAAAGTATGCTTCATGTACAGGCACGAAGATTACGTCGTAGATGGTATCAGATCAGCTTTAGGTTTAGCTGTCGAAAATATGTACTCATATGGCGTGGTGATTGACAAAGAAATTCCTGAAATAGATGAGTTGACCAAAGAAAGCATAGAAATGCTTCGTGACATGGAAGGCGATATTTTTACCACAGTGCAGGCTGATGTTGAAAAAAATGATTTCACCGCTATTTCTATTGAAGAGCTTGGTGAAAAACTTCGTGAAATGACCCATATCATCCCCTACGGTGCCAAATAAAATATCCAGGAGTTTCTATACTATGAAAATATTAAATGTATACAGATCGCAGCCGGATGAAACTGTACAGAAGTTAGTTGAGATTGTTAATCGTGACCGGGAGGTTGATACCTTTGACTTGACTGTAGATAGTCCGGATTATAGTAATCTGGTTGACAAAATTTTTGAAGCCGATCAAACTATTTGCTGGTGGTAATAATAAAGTAGTCGGTTAAATAATACCTCAGGCTCCGTTGAACAGATACGTTTGACGGAGCTTTTTTTTCGCGAATAATATTTTTATAAAAAAAATTTCATTATTATATCATGAACAAGTGGTCTTAATTTTTTTATTTTTTCAATATTATCAGACAAATGCACTCTATTCGTAAGTAAAACTATTGCAGTATCCCTTTCAAAATCTATCCAAAAAGATGTTCCCGTAAAACCTAAATGGCCTCTACTTTCATTGCTGAAAAACCTGCCGCTGCTTGAATTTCCTCTCGTTGGGGTATCAAAGCCGTAAGCCCAGCTGGATTTACCAACTCTTGTCAGCAAATGTCTCAACAGAGCTGAGCTATATGAAGGATGTTCCTCCCTGCCCTTAAATTGTTCTATTAAGTGTTCGCAAAGAGACAACACAGCTGGTGCTGTACCGAATAATCCGGCATGTCCTCCCACACCACCCATTGCTCTGCAGTTATCATCATGGACAATTCCACAAAGCATTTTACCACTCCATACGCAATTTTGTGTAACAGCACACAGTCTCCTATCAAAACTTTTATTTTTTGAAAATAACAACCATTTCTGCAGCTTTAAAGGGGTAATAACTTTCTTTTCCCATAAAACATCCAGTGAAACTCCAGCTTTCTCTTCAATTATGAATCCAAGCAATATAAAACCGAGATCGCTGTATAGATTGTCTGTGCCGGGTGAAAAACAAAGTTCTTCTTGCAAAATCCATTTTTGAAGTTTTTTACTTTTTTGATGTTCGGGTACTTCGTGTAGTTTTTTATAATATGGTTTATGAGCCGGCAAACCTGAAGAATGTGATAAAAGATGAGAAATTGTAATTCTTTTTTTATCCTCAGGTAATTGCCAACTACAACAATCAGAAAGCTCATCTTCCAAACGAATTAATCCATCTTCAATTAAAACTGCAATTGAAAGCGTTGTGACCAGTGGTTTTGTTAATGATGCCAGATCAAAATAGGTCCTTTGCTTAATCCTCTTTTGTGACCCTGATTTTTCAGTAGTTCCATAACTATAGCTTCTACTCCACCTCACAGAGTCTTTTAAAGTTGAAAAAGACAAGCAAACACCTGAAAAAACATCTCTTTTTAAAGAGTCATTGATGACATTGTCGAGTTCTTCTTTAAGCCTGGCTTCATTAAAAATTTTCATTATAAATATCTTATTATTATATTGAATTTTTGATCAATTTTGACTAGATTATAAGCATATAATAATTATATGTATATATCTGTTTTTTCAATAAATTTGAAGAGTTTAAAAAACGAGACCAGCCACATAAAAATCTATTTTCAACACTCTGTTAACAGCTTCATGTTAACAGTTTTTTAAGTACCGGTTTATAAAACTGTTAATAAACATATATAAACATTTGAAAAAGAGTTATAAGATTAATATTGTTTATAATTAACACATTAAAAACAAATGGTTATGTTTTCATTAAACATATTATCAGAACTAATAATAATAATAATAAAACTATAATAAGGATTCGTTGAAAGGAGTCCCCTTATGGCACTTAATTGCACAATCAGCAGAAATTATTTTCTCGAAGCTCTTAACAATCTTCAAAACCTAACCAACAAAAAGGGAACATTGGCCATTTTGTCAAATGTTCTTATAGAATCGACAAACAACGGATTGATTTTAACAGGAACAGATCTTGAAGTTGGTATGCGGCTCTTTGTTCCCGCAGAAATTCAAGATGAAGGGTCATTGACTCTTCCCTCAAAGAAAATTTTTGAGATTGTCAGAGAATCAGGATCAGAAACTATAACTATAGAAGAAACAGACAATAGCTGGGTTATTATAAGGGCAGGTTTAAGTAAATACAATCTGGCTGGAGTAGCAAGTGACGAATTTCCTGAATTTCCTGAATATGAAGATGAATCATTTATCTCGTTTGAGAGTCATATATTTCTCGAACTTATTGATAAGATTATTTATTCAATAGCAAATGAGCAGGAGAATATTTACTCTCTTACGGCTGTGCTGTTTGAAAAAGAGGTGCGGGATGGCACTTCTTATCTGAAGATGATTTCCTCTGACGGACATCGGTTATCAATTATGGAAAAAGATGTTGCTGCAAATCTCGATGAAATGCAGCTCAACGATGTCACTCTGATACCCAAAAAGGGGATTCAGGAATGGAAAAAATTTTGTGAGGGTAGAGATGCTTTAGAAGTATCTTTTGAACAAAAACAGCTGGTTCTCAGAGATGAGGATGCTGTTATGATTATTCGTCTTAAACATGGTGAATTTCCTCAGTATTCAGCCATTCTTGAAGCTGTCCAGCTTGAAAATTGTCTGGAAATTCAGAGAATACCTTTCCTGGAATCGCTAAAGAGAATAAATCTGTTCACTGAAGATATATTTCACACTATCCAGTTGAAGATTGAAAATAATCTGATGATACTTTCCTCACAGAATGCTGATTTAGGCAACGCAAAAGATGAACAGTCCATATCGTATTCCGGTGAACCACTCAGCCTTGGATTTAACTGTAGATATTTTATTGAAGCGCTCCAGGCTATGGAAAGTGAAACGGTTGAAGCGTATATCAATTCGAATAACAGCCCGTGCCTCATGAAGGCTGATGATGATGTTGGCTTTATATCCATTATAATGCCGATGCAGTTGTAAATATTACTATTACAGGGAACTAGCGTGACAGAAGAAACTAGCAAATACGGTGCGGAACAGATAAAGGTACTTGATGGTCTGGAAGCAGTACGTAAACGACCGTCCATGTACATTGGAAATACAGCTACAGAGGGTCTACACCACCTTATATGGGAAATTGTAGATAACAGTATAGATGAAGCCCTGGCAGGCTACTGCAACAGGATCAGGATTATTATTCATGAAGATAATTCTGTTTCTGTGGAGGACAATGGGCGTGGAATTCCGGTAGAAAAACATCCTACTGAAGATATGACAGCTCTTGAACTTGTCATGACTACTCTTCATGCAGGGGGTAAGTTTGATCACTCATCTTACAAAGTATCCGGAGGGTTGCATGGTGTCGGTGTATCTGTAGTTAATGCACTTTCCAGTGAAGCCTATGCTGAAATTAAAAGAAACGGTAAAATATATAGACAATCATATAACTACGGTGAGAAGGCGAGTGAGTTACAGGTTATCGGTCAAAGTGATAAAACAGGGTCAAAAATAACTTTTAAACCCGATTCCCAAATATTTACTGAAACGACTACTTTTAATTATGAAACGGTTAAAAACAGAATAAGGGAACTCTCTTTTTTAAATAAAGGGTTACGGATATATCTAAAAGATGAGCGGAGTGGAGAAGAAGATAAATTTCATGCCTCCGGAGGGATCATATCCTATATAGAGTATCTTAATCGTAAGAGAACAGTCATATTCCCTGAACCTATTTACATTTCAGGTTCAAGAGATAATGTTGAAGTAGAAATTTCTCTGCAGCATTTTGACGGATATTCAGAACGTCTCTTTTCTTTTGTAAATAACATCAATACCCGTGAAGGCGGTAGTCATGTAGCCGGTTATAGATCATCTCTCACCAAGTGTATAAATCGGTATGCAAATGATGATATGATTCCGAAAAATATGCGGGAAAAAATGGGAGGAGATGACGTAAGAGAAGGATTGACCAGTGTCATATCTGTTCGTGTACCCAACCCACAGTTTGAAGGACAGACAAAGACCAAACTCGGCAATTCAGAGGTGAAATCAATTGTTGAATCTGTATGTACTGAAAAACTTACTCTTTTCCTGGAACAAAATCCTGCCATAGCTAAAAAGATACTTTTAAAAGTAGTTGAAGCGGCAAGGGCGAGAGAAGCTGCGAAAAGAGCCAGGGATCTATCCAGAAAAAAAGGTGCTACCAGCCTGCTTATGGCCGGTAAGCTTGCAGAGTGCCAGGAAAAGGATCCGGCTAAACGTGAAATATTTATTGTTGAGGGTGATTCCGCCGGGGGATCCGCCAAGCAGGGAAGAGATCGTTCAAACCAGGCCATACTACCCCTGAGGGGTAAAATACTTAATGTTGAAAAAGCCCGTTTTGATCGCATACTCAACAGCGAGGAAATTAAACAACTTATTGGCGCATTAGGTTGTGGAATAGGTAAAGATGAGTTTGATCTTGAAAAACTTCGTTACCATAAAATTATTATAATGACTGATGCCGATGTGGATGGCGCTCATATAAGAACCTTACTCCTCACCTTTCTTTACAGACAGATGCTTCCTCTTGTTGAAAATGGTTTCATTTATATAGGACAACCACCACTTTATCGTTTGGGTAAGGGAAAAAAAGAGAAATATTTTCTCGATGAGAGTGAACTGAACAATCATCTTTTCACTATGGCCAGTGAGAAAATAAAAATTCTTTCAAAGGATGGTGGAAAACCTGCAGAGGGGCATGAATTTGTCAAGCTTATGGAGAAATTATCCATATATCAGCGCATAGTAAGTTTTATGGAGAGAATGAATATCTGGGAGGAAATGCTCTATTTTCTTCTTGAAAATAAAATTCGCACTGCTGATCAGTTTACAGAAAAAACTTTTATAGAAGAACTTCTCAGTTATTTACCTGAAGAAGATCTGGTAATTGGGAATATAAGATCGTGCAGGTGGCGACCGGATTGTTATGAGGTTGATCTTGCTGTTCGTGGCAAGGTTCAGATCATGATGACCCTTGGTCCACAGATACCGCTTATCAACGAGTACAGAACTGCACTCTTATTATTTGAGACCGTTCAGCCTTACCTTAAAGGTGGATTCACTCTTGTTTCTGAAAATAAGAGTGGAGAGGAAAAAATGATTGATGCCGCAAACTGGTCTGAGATGTTGACTCTTGTACGTGGTCAGTCTTTTAAAGGTAGTCATCTTCAGCGCTATAAGGGACTGGGTGAAATGAATCCCGAGCAGCTTTGGGACACCACCATGAATCCTGAAAACAGGACCCTTATGCAGGTAACAATAGAAGATATTGAACAGGCTGATGATATTTTCACTACGCTTATGGGTGATAAAGTGGAGCCAAGGCGGGAGTTTATTCAAAGTCATGCTCTTGAAGTAACAGACCTTGATGTTTAATTCCGCCACATAACAAGGCTCGAAATTCTTACTGTCTTTCACCATACCATCAAATTTAAATAGAATATTTTTATGAGCACAGACATAGAAGAAAGTAAAGAAAAGTTCCCCACCATATCAATTGAGAAAGAATTGCAAAAATCGTATCTCGATTATGCGATGAGTGTAATTATCGGGCGTGCATTGCCTGACGTAAGAGACGGGTTAAAGCCTGTTCACCGAAGAGCTCTTTTTGCAATGCGGGAACTTGGTGTTTTCCATAATAGACCATATGTAAAATCGGCAAGAATAGTTGGTGATGTTATAGGTAAATACCACCCACATGGGGATACCGCAGCATATGACACCATTGTTCGTATGGCTCAGAATTTTTCTATGCGTTATCCGCTGGTTGACGGGCAGGGAAATTTTGGTTCTCTGGATGGAGACTCTCCTGCGGCAATGAGGTACACAGAAGCGCGGATGACCAGAATTGATCGTGAGATAGTAAAAGATCTTGAAAAGGATACAGTTGACTGGACACCAAATTATGATAATTCACTGGATGAACCGACAGTCATGCCGGCGAAGATACCAAATTTACTGGTAAACGGTTCATCCGGTATTGCTGTTGGCATGGCCACAAATATTCCCCCCCATAATTTGTCGGAGGTTATAGACAGCCTTATTGCTCTGATAGAAAATAACAACCTTACTGTTCATGAGCTTATGTCCATTGTAACAGGACCTGATTTTCCAACAGGTGGCCTGATTTGCGGACGAGCAGGAATAAGAGAAGCCTATGAGACAGGAAAAGGTGTGGTCATTATGAGAGCTTTGACTCACATCGAAAAACTAAAGGACGGAAAAAGGGAAGCTATAGTTATTACAGAAATCCCCTATCAACTTAATAAAGCCAGTCTGGTAGAAAAAATAGCACACCTGGTAAAAGACAAAAAGATTACCTCTATCTCTGAAGTAAGGGATGAATCTGATAGACAAGGTTTACGTGTAGTTATAGAACTGAAAAGAGATGAAATAGCAGAAGTTGTACTTAATCAGCTCTATAAGCTGACACTGATGCAGAAATCTTTTGGTATAATATTTCTTGCGATTGTCAATAATAAGCCGGAGGTTCTTAATCTTAAACAAATTCTCGAACATTTTATTCTTCACAGAAAAGTTATTGTTTATAGAAGAACGAGTTTTGAGTTGAGAAAAGCTGAGGAAAAGGCACATATTCTTGAAGGGCTGAATATTGCCATTAATAACCTTGATGAAGTTGTTGAATTAATCAAGGGAGCCAGAAACCCACCTGAAGCAAAAGAAAGGCTTATTTCCCGTTTCGACTTGAGTGAAATTCAGGCGCAGACCATTCTCGATATGCGTCTGCAGCGGTTAACAGGGCTTGAGCGGGAAAAAATAGCGCGGGAATATGATGAAATTATTAAAGAAATTAAAAGGTTAAAAACATTATTAGCGGATGAATCGCTGATCATGAGGCTTATCAGTGAAGAGCTGGTAGAAATTAAGGAAGCTTTTGGTGACGACAGAAGGACTGAGATAATTGACGCCACCGATGAAATCCTTCCGGAAGATCTTATTGCCCCTGAAGATATGGCAGTTACCGTTACCCACTCAGGGTACATAAAGCGTAACCCTGTAAGCCTCTATAGATCTCAGCACAGGGGCGGTAAAGGGGTTAAGGGGGTTAAAAACATTGAAGAAGATTTTGTATCCAACCTCTACGTGGCCTCGACCCTTGACACGTTTCTTTTTTTCACCAACCATGGAAAGGTTTTCTGGAGAAAGGTTTATCAGATGCCACTTGCAGGGCGAACGGCCAGGGGAAAAGCGATTGTAAACCTGTTGAATTTGGCGGATGATGAAAAAATTGCCGCTATTCTGCCGATTGAAAGTTTTGACGATGATTCAAAGAAAAAAACTATCATGATGGTGACAAAATTTGGAAGGATAAAGAAAACCAGTCTGCAGGAATTCGAACGTCCCCTGAAGAAAGGAAAACGTGCTCTGACTATAAATGAGAACGATGAGATAATCGGCGCCCATGTATTGAACGGCGAAGATACTATACTTTTAATAACCAAAGAAGGTATGTGTATTCATTTCAGGGAGTCAGATATTCGGACAATGGGCAGAACTGCTGCCGGCGTAAGAGGCATCCGGCTGGCCAGCGACGACTGTGTGGTCAATGCGATAGTTGTTTCTTCTGAAAATTCTATCCTTACCGTCACCGAGAACGGGTATGGTAAACGTAGTCCTATTGAGGAATATCGTTTACAAAAACGAGGCGGAAAGGGTGTTATTGCCATTAAGAAAAGTGAAAGAAACGGAAGAGTTATTGATGCCAAGCAGGTTGAGGATGAGGACGAAATAATTTTAATTTCTGATCTGGGCAAGATGATTCGCATGGATCTCAGCAGCGTCAGGATTATTGGTAGAAGTACCCAGGGTGTTCGTCTGATCAACATGGAGGATGGTGAAAAACTGGTGGGTATGGACAATGTCGCCAAAGAAAAGGAAGATGACGACGAGGATTCTCTGGTAGCCGAAGGAGGTTCTGAAAAAGTAGAACCGGAACAGATCTCAAAAGATGATGAATAAGGCCAGTACAATTGCAATTGTCGGCGCTGGTAGCTGGGGCACTGCCCTTGCTGTGCTTTTGTCAAAAAAGGGGCATAGATGCTGTTTGTGGGGACATAACACTCTCCATGTAAAAAAACTATCTGAAAAACGAGAAAACAGTAAATATCTTCCCGGTATCATACTGCCGGAAAAACTGAAGATAACTGATAGCCTTGAAGGCTGTGTCGCGGGAAGTGACCTTATTGTGATGGTGGTTCCCTCACATGGGCTGAGAAAGGTTTTCAGCTCCCTGGTACCCTATATTAAAAGTGATGTAAGAATTATTTCTGCTGTTAAGGGAATTGAAAACTGCACACTTCAAACCATGACCCAGGTCATTGAAGAACTGGTTGAAGAAAAAAAAGGCAACGAACAGGTTGAAGTGGGGGTGCTGTCCGGGCCCTCTTTCGCTGAGGAGGTCGCAAAAGATATCCCTACAGCTGTAACTATCGGTTTTTCCCGGCTGGAGACCGCTCAGGAGATACAAAGGATTTTTGGTACAGAGACATTCAGGGTTTATGCCAGCCAGGATGTTATCGGCCTTGAGATAAGCGCCTCCTTTAAAAATATTATTGCGATTGCTGCAGGGGTGTGTGACGGATTGGGATATGGTCTGAATACACGTGCAGCACTTATCACCCGTGGTCTTGCCGAGATGAAACGACTAGGGGTTGCCATGAAGGCTGACCCGGCTACGTTTTCAGGATTGAGCGGAATCGGAGACCTGTTGCTTACATGTACTGGAGATTTAAGCAGAAACAGGACAGTTGGCTTAAAACTTGGTCAGGGGAAAAACCTGCAACAGATAACTGAGGAAATGAGTATGGTGGCAGAGGGCATCAAGACTGCCAGATCAATTTTCGACCTGAGCGGCAAGCTGGACATAGAAATGCCTATTCTTGAGCAGGTTTATAATATTCTATATAAGGACAAGAGCTGCTCTGATGCAGTTAAGGACTTGCTGACCAGGGATCTGAGGGACGAATAGTTTACACTTCTTCAGACCAGTCATTATCCTTGAAGTGATCATGGTCGGGTTTAGCTGGTTTTTCTTCAGCAAGTCTTTGCTTCAGCCACTTGGCAATCATATTTATTTCGGATTTAACTTCTTTTAGTGCTTTCCCTCTGTGGCTCACCTTATTTTTTTCTTCCATAGTGAGTTCCGCAAAAGTTTTGCTGTGCTGTTCAAAATAAAAAAGAGGGTCGTAACCAAAACCACTCTCCCCTCTTGGTTCCCGGAGAATTATCCCATTACATTTTCCTTCATAGGTTAATGCCGGACCGGAGGGAACTGCAATTGACAGGACACAGGTAAAGTGGGCCTTTCTGTTCCCATCCCCCATTACTTCAAGTTCCTGCAGCAGTTTCCTGCAGTTTTCATCATCTGTTGCATTTTCACCGGCATACCTGGCAGAATGAACACCTGGAGATCCTCTAAGGGCATCTACAACCAGTCCTGAATCGTCGGCAATCGCAGGAAGTCCAAGCACCTTGGCTGTATGGTGGGCTTTTTTATAGGCATTTTCATCAAATGTATCGCCATCTTCAACAGGTTCCGGAATGGGGCCAAAATCAGCCAGGGATTTCACCTCTATCGCCACATCTTTCAAAATTTCTTTGAATTCAGCAAGTTTGTTTTTGTTTTGAGTTGCAATAACAAGCATTTGAATCATTTTTTCTGCCTATTTTTTCTGAATTTTTTATCATACCTTTCCTGCTCACTGTAAATGCAGCCGCAGTAAGGTTGTCTGTACATATTACGTTCTCTCGATTCATCGATGGCTGCTTGCCACCCCGCTCTGAAATCTTCATAGTAAAAATGGAGAGAATACTGTTTTGAGAGTTCTTCACAGACAGATCTTATCTCCCGGTGATTCTGATATTTACTATAAAGAAGTGTTGTTGAGAAGGATTCAAAACCTTCTTTTTTTGCCTTTTGGGCTGTTTTCTCAAGTCGATCCCGGTAGCAGTAAGAACATCGGTTGTCCTCGTTATTTACAACATTCCTGAGAAAGCCGATAAGACCATAATTTTTATCTAAAAACATCGGTATTCCGATCTCTTTTGAGTATTCGTCAGCGGTGCGAAGCCTACGTCTGAATTCCTTATAGGGGTGGATGTTTGGGTTATAAAAATAACCGCTTAAAGAAACACCCTTTTGTTGCAGGCTGCTGATGGGAAAGATGGCACAGGGGCCGCAACAGATATGAAGAAGAAGGTTCATTTGTGTTTAAGGCACTAACCCGACAAGTCGGAAAACTTTTTAGTTACATTGGATAAGTGCCTTGAAGCTGGTATTAACCAGTTGCACTTAATAGCACGTTAGATTTTCTTGTTATTTATTACAGCTTTTATGGAGTAAGGCACTAAATTTTATATTTTTTAGGGTCTATTTTATACTGGTGGATCTTGTAGTTTATAATCCGTAAACTGGTGTCAAGATCTTTGGCCGTTCTGGTCTGGTTTCCATTGTTTCGTTTTAACCCTTCAATTATGAGCTCTTTTTCAAAATTTTCAACCGCAACGGCCAATGAAAGTGGTTTTTCCTTGCCAGTTGACTCAGCAGTTTGCAAAGACGGAGGAAGGTGAATGCCTTTTATCGAGTTATCATCACAGATTAAAACAGCTCGTTCCATACAATTTTGAAGCTCTCTCACATTTCCCGGCCAGTGATACTGTATAAGCATATCAATTGCTGAGGTTGAAATCCGTCCTATTTCCTTTTTATTTTCATTCGTATATTTATCCAGAAAGAACTCCGCCAGGAGGAGGATATCAGTTCTGCGTTCACGTAAAGGGGGCAGATAAACCGGGAAGACATTTAGTCGGTAGTAGAGATCTTCACGGAAATTTCCATCGCTAACGGCCTTCTCAAGGTCACGATTAGTCGCGGCAACGAGGCGGACATCACATGTAATCTGCCTGGTTGAACCAAGTCGCTGGAAGGCTCGCTCCTGAACCACACCGAGTAGTTTGACCTGTACTGAATTGCTGATCTCACCTATTTCGTCTAGAAAAAGAGTGCCACCTTCAGCCTGTTCAAATCTACCGATTTTCTGTTCAATAGCTCCCGTAAAAGAACCTTTTTCATGACCAAACAGTTCACTTTCAAGGAGTGTCTCCGGAAGTGCAGAGCAGTTAACAACTACAAAAGGATTTTCTTTTCTTTTGCCGTTATAGTGCAAGGCCTTTGCTACAAGGGTTTTCCCGGTACCTGATTCGCCCCTCAGAAGTACTGTTGCGTTTGAATCGACAACCCGGTCGATCATTTCATAAACATTCTGCATTTTCACAGAATTACCTATGATGTCATTGATCTTGTTTTTTTCCGACAGTTCCCTTTTTAACTTTAAATTTTCTGTAAAAAGTTCCTCTGTTTCTCTATTTACCTTTTGTACCCGAACAACAGTTTGAGCAATAATTGTACTCAGTATTGTAAGAAATTGTAAATCGATATTAGCCTGTTCTGTGATACCATCGGGATATATCCTGTCAACACTCAAAGCGCCTATTATGTTGTGACCACCTTTTACCGGGACACATAGAAAAGATCTCTTTTGTTCTGCCAGGTTTCCACGAGCCCGTGTTTTGTTTAAAAAGAGTGGTTCCTCGGCGATATGGGGTACTATTATAGGTTCGCCGGTGGCAACCACTCTACCGGTGACACCCTCCCCTATACGATATTTTCCACGTTTACGACCTTCTGCCGATATGCCGTGGGCGACCTCAATTTCCAACCTTCCTGTTAGGGGGTTGACGATTGAAACTGTGCCATTTTCCATCCCCTTCATTTCAGCAAGAACTTGCATGGTTTTCTTGAGACAGTCACTTAATTCCAGGGAAGAGGCCAACTGCCTGGTAATGGTATAAAGTGCCGTCAGGTCTTCCAGTTGTGTAGTAATATTACTTTTGTATGACATTATTGCAAGAAAAGTTGGATTAAGAGATTAACAGCCTTTTGGCTAGGCAGAGTATAACAAAAAAATAACGGTTAATCGAAATATTATTACAAATTTGTGCGGTGCTGGAAAACTTTACCCACTGACTTCTCATATTGTTGACAATCTTTATTTCTAATGGTAAGTAGACCACTTCGGAGGAATGGCCGAGTGGTTTAAGGCGGCGGTCTTGAAAACCGTTGTACGAAAGTACCGTGGGTTCGAATCCTACTTCCTCCGCCACTCAATTTTATGAATCACGTTAAGGTGACAAAAATACTGGATATATTTTAGTTCTAGCTGGTCGTTTGTGATTACGAGGCATTTGTATCCAGGAAAAGTGCTATGTAGATTTTGTGGAGTTAGGAGAGGTGACCGAGAGGCCGATGGTGCTCGCCTGCTAAGCGAGTGTGGGGGTTAGACTCCACCGAGGGTTCGAATCCCTCCCTCTCCGCCACAAAGATAAAAAGGGCAGATATTGTTTAGAATATCTGCCCTTTTCTTTTTTATGAGTCGTGTAAACGGAAAAAATTATAAATTAATGTGTGACGTATGATTGTAGGCGTACTTAAGGTTTTTTCAATATCCCCATAAAAGACTTCGCTTGATCCAACCCTCCAGACCTGACTCATGTTTAACCTTGACCCAGCCAGATTTTTGTTCGATAGTTGAAAAAACGACCCCGTAATAGGCTTTTCCAACAATCTTTTTCCCGGTTCCCGGTTCTTTTCGGATATTAATCTTTTGATCTGTATTGCGGTTCGCTTTGACTATCATATGAGGTTTACTGAGCAATAGTTTGCGATATATCCACCCTGAATCACCTTCAAAATCCTTTACCTTAACCCACTTCCCTTTTTTCTTTAAAACCTGCAGTGGCAAGCCGTCTCCATACTCCCACTTAACATTATACTTTTTACCAGGCCCGCTTCGCAGGTTTACCTTGTCCCCGTTAACGCTTAACATTTCCGCCATAGCCATGTAAGGTAGTGAAAATACAAAAGAAAAAAGCATAATTAGCAGAAGGCCATGGAAACGTAAACTTATTCTGAAAGGAGTATTTTTCATAATTGTTCAATAAATAGCTGAAATACTTTTTGATCTGAAATGGTGATAGTGTTTTGGTAAAGCTTCGCCTGGACAAAAGGCTCAAAACCCTATACGAAAGTCTATCTTGAAAATTGATAAATCACGATTGTACTAAAATACTGATGAGTCTTTCCAGGTCATCAAGTGAATAGTACTCTACCTCAATTTTACCTCTATTGCCATTTTGGTTTATAGTAACTTTTGAGTTTAGTCTGTTGGTTAGTTGAGTTGTCAGTGCTTTTTTGTAGGACTCGGGAATCTCCTCTATATCAACTGAACGTTGTGTCTTGTTGATTGAATTACGTGCTGTAGTTAATTTTCTGATCATCTTCTCGGTCTGGCGAACTGACAAACCATTCTTTACTACCGTGTTCCTGAGTTCCTGCATTTTAAGGGGATCATCAATGAGTTTGATGAGAGCTCTACCGTGCCCCTCGGTTAATGCACCACTTATTATATCCCCCTGGATCTGTACTGGAAGTTTGAGTAATCTCAACAGGTTAGTTACTGTTGGTCGCTGTTTCCCCACCTTTTTTGCGGCTTCTTCCTGGGTGTAAGAAAACTTATCAATCAGGTTTCTGTAGGCTTGAGCTTCCTCAATTGGATTTAAGTCTGTGCGCTGCACGTTCTCAATAAGTGCAAGTTCCAGTAAGGAATCATTATTCTCTATATCTTTGATTACTACCGGGACTTGAGTAAGGCCTGCAAGCTTAGATGCTCTGAGGCGTCTCTCCCCGGCTACCAATTCATATGTACCGTTGGTATCCGTATGAGTGACTATAAGAGGTTGAATTACCCCATTTTCTTTTATAGAATCAGCTAAGCCGTTCAAATCTTCTTTCTTGAAATGGACTCGCGGTTGATGTTTATTTGGGGTAATTGAGCCGATATCACATTTAAAATATTTCTCTTCTTCATCTCCGAAAAGGAGCCCTACGCCCTGCCCTAAGCCGGTTTTTTTCGCCATATGTAATTACCCTTGCCTTTTTAAAAATTCCGAGGAAAGTTTTATATAGGATGCTGCCCCCGTCGATTTAATGTCATAATCAATAATTGTCTGGCCATGACTCGGACATTCACTTAAGCGAACATTCCTGGGAATTGATGTTTTAAAAAGTTGATCCCTGAAATGTTTCTTGATTTCAGCAGCCACCTGGTGTGTAAGTCTATTTCTTTTATCAAACATAGTCAGCACCAACCCTTCGATATACAGATCACTGTTAAAAGATTTTTTTACAGATCGAACACTGTTTATGAGCCTGGCCAACCCCTCCATGGCAAAGTACTCGCACTGCATAGGTATCAGTACTGATGATGCCGAAGTTAGGGCATTTAAGGTTAGAAGCCCTAGGGACGGTGGGCAGTCAATGATTATAAAATCGTACTGATCTCTAAACTGCTGCAAAATAGTTTGTAATTTATATTCTCTCCTCTCCAGCGAAATAAGCTCTAGTTCAGCCGCAACCAGGTCTATGTTTGAGGGTATCAGGGAGAGGTTCTTTACATCGGTCTTGATGACTTCAGGATCAGACACCCTGTCTGTGTACATATGGTAGAGGTGGTTATTCTTGTGGTTCATCGTATTCACCCCTACCCCGCTCGTTGCGTTACCCTGGGGGTCTGAATCGACAAGAAGAATTTTTTTTCGCTTTCTAGCTAAGGCGGCAGCAAGATTTATAGATGTAGTTGTCTTGCCGACACCTCCTTTTTGGTTCGCAACAGCAATAATTTTTCCAAGCCTAGCCATTATCTGCTTTCCTTTGTTATGAAATATAACCAACAGCAGGTTTTACTATATGTTGCCATTTTTACCTCAGTCCAAAAGGGTTGATAGCAATTCAGCCACCATTTTTTAATACAATACTCAACATCAATACCAGCCTGTTTGCATCGTTCGCGGAAACAGCAATAGAGATATTAAATCATCAATTTTCGAGATAGCGACCACAAAGTACATAAAAAACATTTTAAAATCTCTAAAAAACGTACATGCAGGTATTATTATTAATAATGGCCCAGTTTATTTGAAATTCAGCCTTGAAATTAGTCCTGGAACGGGGATTAAATTTTAAATTTACTGTTCCTAGGCTATGTACTTTCATACAAATGATTTTGTGAGCATTATTTAAGGGAAATAATGAATAGCTGAGGGGGAGGAGTTGTTTTTTGATCCAAAATCTTTTTTTAGCATTCCAATATTACCTTTCATTGAATATAAATAGAGGTGTAAGTTTCATATAAACATCCATGATAAACAAGTTCTTGCGCTTTAACAAAAGATCAGATTAGGATTGGAGTTGAAACAGACCTATCCGCGTGTTTCACGTGAAACATTTCCTCAGGAGTTTTTATGAAATCAGATTTTCTGGTGGTTGGAACTGGTATTGCAGGTTTGTCTTTTGCACTGAAGGCAGCTAAGTTGGGGACAGTAAATATCATCACAAAAAAAGCACAGGTTGATACTGCAACTAATTTAGCTCAGGGTGGAGTTGCAGCAGTGTTGGGGGAGTCGGATGATTTTGAAAGTCACGTGAGTGACACACTGCTATCCGGGGATGGTTTGTGCGATGAAGATGTTGTTAGAATGGTTGTGAAGGATGGTCCGTCAAGAGTTACTGAATTAATGGATATAGGTGTCAACTTTATCAAGAATGAAGATGGATCATTGAACTTAGGTAAAGAAGGGGGACATTCGGATAGAAGAGTCGCTCATGCATACGATCTGACTGGAAAAGAAATCGAAAGTGCATTGATCGAAAGAGTGAGAAAGGAAAAAAATATAACTGTATTTGAGAACCATGCCTGCGCTGAGTTGATCACAGAGAAGGTCTTGGAAGTTGAAACAGAAAGAACAAAACATAGGTGCACAGGAGCCCTTGTGCTTAAGGTGTCTGGGGAAGTAGTTGTTTTTTCAGCAAAAATATGTGTTCTCTGCACTGGAGGAGCTGGTAAAGTTTATCTTTATACGAGCAATCCGGATATTGCTACTGGCGATGGCGTTGCATTGGCGTTTCGTGCAGGAGCTGGTGTTGCAAATATGGAGTTCGTCCAGTTTCATCCAACATGTCTTTACCATCTCAATGCAAAAAATTTCCTCATTTCGGAGGCGGTGAGAGGGGAGGGTGCAATTTTAATAAATTCAAAAGGTGAAAGGTTTATGCAGGAGTACGAGCCTGATCGGCTTGAACTCGCCACGAGGGATAAAGTTGCAAGAGCGATTGACCAGGAGTTGAAAAAAACTGGTGCTGACTGCGTCTATCTCGATATATCCCATAGCGATTCGAACTTTTTGAAAAATCGATTTCCTGCCATTTACCATAGGTGCAAATCGCTAGGTATAGATATAACCAAGGATCCTATACCAGTAGTTCCTGCAGCGCACTATCTCTGCGGGGGAGTCTTAACAGACCAGTTCGGTAAAACCTGTGTAGAAAATTTGTTCACCTTAGGTGAGACTGCTTGTACTGGTCTGCACGGTGGTAACAGATTGGCAAGTAACTCTCTGCTTGAAGCATTGGTGTTTGCTGAGAACGCATACTGTTACTGTAAAGAAAACTGGGGAGACATGAAGTTAATAAAGCAAAGTGAAAGTGAAAAGTGGCAGAAGGGCAGGGGGGAAGCATTGGATGAAGAGATTGTTGTAAATCACAACTGGGATGTTATTAGAAGGATAATGTGGGATTACGTTGGTATTGTGCGCAAAAAATCGAGACTTGAGATCGCCAAGCAGAAAATTGGGGTATTGAAGGGCGAAATAGAGGACATATTAGAAACCTATAGAATAACACCCAACATGTTGGAGCTAAGTAATATAACGCTGGTTGCTTCTTTAATTATTGAAGCCAGCCTCAAAAGGGAAGAATCGAGGGGCTTGCATTATATCCTTGATTATCCATCAAAGGATAAAGAGCAAAAAAAATGGAATGTATTTTACAAGGACAAAATAAACACTCCTGAAGGGAGGATTGTTCGGTAGGGCGGTCGTTTGGGCGAGAGGTGTTTCGTAACTATATGAAATAACAGCGTATTGGCTCGTGGGTAGAAAGACAAAAGCACTTAACGGGTATTATCCCGTTAAGTGCTTTTGTTGTCTGGCGTCCCCAACCGGATTCGAACCGGTGTTGTCGGCGTGAAAGGCCGATGTCCTGGACCTGACTAGACGATGGGGACAGGTCGATGGTGGGTCGTGCGCGGCTCGAACGCGCGACTCTCTGATTAAAAGTCAGATACTCTACCAGCTGAGTTAACGACCCCCAAAGTGATGGCTATATACAAGTTCATCGAGATTGTGTCAACACCAAATTTATCTTGTCCCTCATTTTTACCATTTGTTGAATCCATGTCAAGGGTAATGGTTATAAATATAGATTCAATCAGATTGATTTGTCGAAAAGCTTGTCAGCTTTAGTGTTGAAGGGTTATGCACACCCATTGAATTCTTGCATCTCTTGGGAAAGTTTACTTAGGAGCTAATCCGAGAATAAGCATTTTGTTCAAAATCGAGGTTTTACAAAAAATAAGCACAGCCATATACATGATATTGTGAGCATTATTTTTTTAAATAACGAAGAGTTTGGACAAAATGTATTCTCGGAAAGGCTCCTAGAAGGAGGTTTGCCAGAGCTGTTGAATAACAACGGGTGACATCGTGTTAAACTGAAATAGGCGAAAAAAGTTGTGGAGGGGTCGAAGGAGTGATATATAAAAGCGAGGAATGAGGGTAGATAGGCGTAAGGCACTTAAGACTGAGATAAATATTACGCCATTGATCGAGGAAAAATCAAGATAAGCGCAGGCCCATGTCTGTTTGCTGCAGTAAAATAAAAAAGGATTTGTATGGGATTGTTAAAAGGTTCTGCGAGTTTTGTTCGGTTTACTGTGGAAGGTGAATTGCCTGAAAACCCACTGGACTATATAGCGGAAAGGATTGCTCTATTTTCATTTCAGGATATCGACGACACCTATGATGAGTATTCAATTGGTTGGGTGTCTATTCTTAATATGTTTGATTCTGAGTTTGATTTTGCATCACATATTGCCGGGGATTATATCACTCTGACCCTGAGGGTGGATGAGAGGAGGGTTTCTCCGGCAATTTTGAAAAAAATTGTCCAGAAAGAAGAAGAGCGGATCAAAAAAGAACGTCAGATCCCAAAATTAAGTCGAACCATGAAGGTTGATATAAAAGAGCGAATCAAGGTGGAGCTTATGAGGAAAGCGATTCCCGTTCCCTCGACATATGAATTGGCTTGGAATCTTACTGAGTCGACACTCTTGTTTTTCTCAACAAACCAGAAATCTCACGCAATTTTAGAGGATTTTTTTAAAGAAAGTTTTGGCCTTTTGATTCGCCAACAAATTCCCTACATTATAGCAGAACACCTGCTTGATGAAGAGAGTCAGTCGCTACTGTCCCAATTGACCCCACAAATTCTGGTTTAACAGCCAAATGCTGGTGCGGTGCTTTACAAATTCCCCTTGTTTTTTTGCTCCTCCAGGGAGTATTGAAAAGTCAGTTTTTGTTGGGGTTAATATATTATCAAGGTATCAAAGTAATCATGGATTTAGTTGATCTCATAGCAGAAAAACGGTTTTTAGGACAGGAATTCCTTACCTGGCTCTGGTGGAAGAGTGAGGAACGTGGAGGAACTGTCGAGGTACCAGAAGTGGGGGATGTTACTTTGGTTTTTGAAAAACATATGCTTCTGGAGTTCGGTGAGGGTGAGTCGAGTGAGAAGATTATATGTTCTGGTCTGCAGGCAGAATTACAAGAGGCAAGGACAGGGCTGCAGATGGGGAAAAAGCTTGAGCAGGCTAGAATTCGACTGGACTATAATAATTATGAATTCAGTTTTACTCTGGCTGCAGCATTGATGGAGTTCAGGAGTGTACGGTTGCCGAAAACAGAGACGACGGAAAGCGATAAGAGTGAGAACCCGGAAGAAGTTGAGGGTATGATTCTTGAGCGCATCTTTCTCTTTGAGGAATTAATTCGGATGGTGAACAAACTTTTCCTGATGTTTTTGCAGGTACGGGTGGGTAATGAATGGCATGACGAACTGCCCAAAGTCCGGGACTGGGTCAATAAAGCAGCTGTAGGAAGGTAACAACGTAAACATGTATTTAGTGCCTTACTCCATAAAAGCTGTAATAAATAACAAGAAACAAAGGAGTGTATTTTGAAATTATGAAGTTTGAAACAGTAATAGGGCTTGAAATACATGCTCAGTTGAAAACGGAATCGAAGATATTCTGTGGCTGCTCGACGACGTTTGGTGCGCCGCCCAACACCCAGACATGCCCTATTTGCCTTGGTATGCCCGGCGTTCTCCCCGTATTGAATAAAAAGGTAGTTAAGTTTGCAATTAAAATGGGCCTTGCTACCGATTCGGTTGTGAATCGATTTAACACATTTGCCCGGAAAAACTATTTTTATCCTGATTTACCAAAGGGATATCAGACATCTCAGTTTGATCTGCCGATCATCGGGCCGGGAGTGGTGGAGGTAGAGGTGGATGGAGAAAAAAAACTCATTGGTATTACCAGGATGCATATGGAGGAGGACGCAGGAAAACTCATCCACGATGAAGTGGAACCTGTCTCCTATGTGGATCTCAATCGCACAGGAACGCCCCTCCTCGAGATTGTGTCGGAACCTGATATGAGGTCTCCTGGGGAGGCCTACAGTTACTTGAAAAAGATCCATTCAATTCTTCGCTATCTTGATATCTGTGATGGCAATATGCAGGAGGGTAGTTTCCGCTGTGATGCCAATATTTCATTGCGTCCTGTCGGGCAGGAAAAACTGGGCATTCGTACTGAGCTTAAAAATATGAACTCCTTTCGGAATGTTCAAAATGCACTGGAATATGAGGTTCGCAGACAACGGGATATCCTGCTTGATGGAGGAAATGTTGTGCAGGAAACACTGCTGTGGAACCCGGACAAAAACTGCACAGAGTCCATGCGGGGAAAAGAAGATGCCCATGATTACAGGTATTTCCCCTGTCCTGATCTTGTTCCTATTGAGATCAGCCAGGAGTGGATAGAAGAGATTCGGGCGTCACTGCCTGAACTTCCTGATCAGCGTAAGGCACGGTTTGTTGAACAGTACGGGTTGCCTGAATATGACTCGGCAATTTTAACCGGAGACCGTGAATTAGCCGATTTTTTTGAGACCGCAGCAAGCAGGGGAGCACCAGCCAAAAAGGTCTCTAACTGGATGATGACAGAGTTGCTTAGAGAGCTGAAAGGTGATGCAATAAGGAACAGCAAGGTAACTCCAGATCATCTGGGTGAACTCCTGCTTATGGTTGACAAGGGAACTATCAGCGGCAAGATTGCCAAAACTGTTTTTATCGATATGATGGAAAGTGGCAAAGATCCGCAAGAGATA
>LGVF01000284.1_pt1 | contig 29219 bp, 22 predicted proteins | sample 469901 | NCBI WGS metagenome assembly LGVF01 (sample SAMN03893561, study PRJNA290197) | marine sediment metagenome | material: sediment; isolation source: combined push core samples #3730, #5133, and #5579 collected at Hydrate Ridge | place: Pacific Ocean: Hydrate Ridge
TCAAAATGGTATGCAAATAATTCGGCTGAATTACTTATCACGCTTCAAAGTTCATATAACTCTGATAGTAGCGATGTTCCTCTAAAATTATACGCAAAGGCTGATTTGTTAAAATTACAAGGACAAACTGATTCTGCTTATGCATATTACAATCAAATAATACAGAGTTTCCCTAATCATTTTTTGGTGCCTACTGCTCAATATTCACAATCAGAAATACTGCTAGAAAGTATGGCTTATAATAGATGCATAGAAACTCTTAAATCACTTTATTTAAATTACCCAAACAATAACCTAAGTCCCTTTGCTCTATTACGTTTGGGTGAAGTGTATCTTAATAAATTAAAAAACGAAGAAGAAGCAAAAGAATGGCTCAAAGAGTTGATGCTTAAGTTTCCTGATAGCCCACTAGCAGAAGATGCAAGAGAGCTATATAGAAATATTTGATTTTTGAATTCTATTTTTTCAATGCAGCTTTAGTAAATATATAACTAGGAATCTCTTGATTAAACTTAATATTAGTCATTTGTATTTCGGTGCCATCGCCGGTTTTGAGCATATCTTTATAAACTATTTTCATTGGAAACCACTTGCCTTGTATTTTCTGCACATCAGATAAAGTTGATCTTTTTAATAGCTGACCACTTTTAGCAAAAAGTTCTTCCTTTAGAGGTACGAATCGTTCGGCATCTATCCACATTTTTCTTGAATGATATGCAACATCATCTACCTTCGCTATTAATTCTATAATAATTAATTTACGTCCATCTACTATTTCTTCTCCTATAATCTTAGGAGTATAAGTATCTCTTAGCTCCCTATCATCCATCATATCTTCATAAGAGAAATCGGACCCCATAACTGACTGGCGCAACATGTGTCCTGAAATTTGTATAGTTCTATCGGTTGATGGCGAATATATCCAAAGTTTGTCTTCTAGCTTCAACATTTTAGTACCTTCATCCCTAACTGGCGATAGATATTCTGTAAACGACTTCTTGTCGCCAATAGTGTATGATCTTGATGTCATAGTTCTACTGTTTCGTTTGCCATGTATTGTCATTGATGACTCCACTACTCTATTATCTGCTGACATGTTAGCATCAACTTTATCTAATATTTCATCGGCTGATTGGGCACTTAAGTTAAGTGAGAATATTGCGCCCATTAATATGATTATTTTCTTCATTTCTATATTTTATAGTTGTTATTTTTTTTCAAAACTAAACTTCCAGCTCTTTAAATAACTGAGCAGTTTTACGCTTGTAAATTGCATATCCTGCTAAGGCATTTCCTAAAGTCATAGCGAATAGTCCAGGGAAAAAGCCTATATAAAATAACTCTGGAGTAACAGCTGCACGATAAACAGGAGGAATCATCATTGTTACATTTTTTGTCATTGCCGAAAAATCAATTCCATATTCCTGCAAATAAAGAGTAGCTCCAAGACCCAAAATTGTACCTACTATCGATCCTATTGTACCAATTAGTATGGCCTCATAAATAATTGTTTTATAAATATGTCCTTTAGGTTCGCCCAAAGCCAACCTTACTCCATATTCACTATAACGTCTTAAACCTCCTAGTAGACCGGTATTCCATAAAACTATCGACATTGCAATTATGAATATTGTAACCATTATTCCACTCATATTTTCTGCCATTGTGAGGTATTCTCCCAAACCATTTTGATCGCGAAGTTTTAGCATGATTGGCGAGAACTCATCTTCAGGATTACTGTACTTAGTATTGAAAGTATTTGTTACTGATTCGGCAATTTGGTCATCATAATTAGAGCTTTTTATAAATCCTAGTATTTCGCTTGCAGCATCTTCCATATCTAAGGCAAATTGTGCGTCTGTAATATCTACAATAATTGCACCTCTATCTAACACTGTAGTGCCAAACCTTATTGTAGCTGCAACTTTGAAAGTATAAAACATCATGCTACCATACATAGTTGATCCAAAAATAGTTACTTCATCACCTATACTAATACCAAATTTTTCAGCAAAATCATCAGAAATAATTGCCTCACCACGTTTTGTTGGAAGATCTCCTTTTACAATAGATTTTCTAATATTTAACCTATCTATTTCTTTTGTATTTGTAGACAATAAATCTACTGCTCTTGCAAATGCAGGTCCTTGTCCTCTGGTTTCTCCATTTTTATCTGGCACATCTAATAAACCACCAAAATTTATTCGCTTAACCCATTCAATATTGGGGTGATCGTTATTTAGGTTTTCCAGAGTTTGTTTCACATCCATTAACGCTAAATCATTTGGAAGTTGATTTTCGTTATCTGCATAAGCTCTAGTCATTACCTTAACATGACCTGTTGAGTAGTTGGCATTCATATCAATCATATCAATAAAAATCCCCGTCATCCAGCCACTCATAAATACAGTGAGAAAAACACCTATAGAAACTACTATCACTGGTAGTAAGCTTCGGCTTTTATCTCTTAAAATTCCTTTTATTATAAATTTAAACATCTCTTAAAGGTTTATTTTGTAACTACTGTAATTTGCCCTTGATTGCATCCGTAGGTTTCATTTTAGATATTTTGCGAGCAGGTAAATAACTCACAATTGTAGCTGATATTATAACTATAGCTATTGTACTAATAATAAGCCTTATACTGTAATATGGATAGATCGTTTCGGCCATTGTAATACCGTAATCCTGATTTCCAAAAGAAAGACCTATAGTATCGAGATACATAAAAAACGGTATACCATAAGCAGCACCTAATAATGCTGCAAGGATGCTATGTGCACCTCCTTCAACCGTGAATATCCCCACTACTCTGGCACGTGTTAACCCTAGAGCTATATAGGTGCCAATTTCTTTTTGCCTCCTGAATATTGAAAGTACCTGAGTGTCGAAAATTGCCAGTAAAGCAATGATTAATAATAATCCTTCTAATATCAAAGAACTACCTTTTTTCGATTCAATAATTTTATTTAAATCATCTAACAAAAAATCAGTGTTTTTGAAATTCCAATTTCCTAGTTCTCCACCTGAATAATTTTCGCCAACTACTAAAATGCTTGCTTCATTATCCATGGCAGTCATCTCTTGCAATACATCTAATGATAAATATATTTGACCATTATCTACAGGTGGTACATTGCAATTAAAAATTGACGCAATTTTGATAGTTCTTGCATCAAATGTTCCATTTTTATCACGCCACCTTATCAATACCTCATCTCCAACTTTTAATTTTGTGCTTTCGGCCATCCTTTTACCAATAATAGCCGAATATTTGTTTTGCACATTATTTAAGTCTGACGATGGTAGTTTAAGGATATTCTGATTTGGATCAATTCCTCTCAAAGTAGCAGATTGCACTCTACCATCGGGATACACATTTGCCTGAGTTATTAGAATAGGAGTTATATTTCCCTTTTTCACTTCAGAATTTATTTTACCCGATAAAACTATGTGCGAATCTGCGATTGTGTATGGATCATATTTATCATATTCAGGGTGCCAAAACTGCCCCTGACCAATCTCCCACTCTATTGTATCTCTTACTCCTTGCCGGTGCCAGCCGTCTAACATACCACCGTAAAATATGATGATTACAAAGGCAAATGATAACACAGAAACATTGAGCCAGGTTCTAAGCCCTGCTCCAATTAGGTTTCTAAAAGCTAATTTTATTGCTATCATAGTTCTAGTTTTACAACTTGTTTTTCGTCACTTATAATCATACCATCTTCTAAAGAGACTATTCTATTTAAATATTGCATTACTTTTTCATCGTGCGTAGCAAATAAAAAAGTTACACCCAGCTCCTCATTAAGTTTCTTCATTGTTTGAAGAATATGATGAGAATTCTTTTTATCTAAATTTGCTGTAGGTTCATCGGCTAAAACTATTTCAGGCTTTTTTACCATTGCTCTCGCTATTGCTACTCGCTGACTCTCGCCACCAGATAACATGTTTGGCTTTGAATTTGCTTTATCAGTTAAACCAACCCATTCAAGGGCTTCCATAACTGCTTTTTTGCGTTCGTGAGCAGACATGTTCTTAAGCAATAATGAAAATTCAACATTCTCAAAAACTGTATACACCGGAAGCAGATTATAGGTTTGAAAGATAAATCCGATGTGCTCTCTTCTCAACTTTGCAGCTTGTACATGCGATAATTCCGAAATAGATTCATCCATTACAAATGCACTTCCTCGCGTAGGAGTATCTAAAGATCCAATTATGTTTAACAAAGTTGTTTTTCCCGAACCACTTGGTCCAACTAATCCAGCAAATTCACCCTTTCCAAAACTTAGATTTACATTATTTAATGCCGTAAATACACCTTTTCCAACAGGAAATTCTTTTACTAAATTGTTTATTTTTATAATATCCATCCTTTAAATTTTAATCACTACTAAAAATTATACACATACATCAACTGAATTCCCAATCCTCCATACAAATTTTGAGTACCATCATACATCGGCAGTACAGTGTTTTCAGGATTCCAATACGCCATTAGGTAAAGTGTTGTATTATCGAATTGACGAAACCAATTAATAAAATTATAAACTTCTCCATTAGTCCAGTCGTAATAGACCATTGCTGTAATATTATCGAACATACTTATTGGATATATTATAGATAAAGCCGAAAAATTAGTGTTTTCTGCCAACTGAAAAGCTTTTTCGCTATAGCCAGTGAGCATATGTTCAAACACTACATTCAAACCGCTTCCTAAGCCAAATGTATAATCAGTTCCTAAGGTTAGCATTTGTTGATTAGTAAAAACTCCTAAATCTTTATTATTATTTAGCCACGATGCTTCCATCCATAGGCCAACAAATAAATCCCACTTGGCATCAAATCCTATCCTGTTTTCTCCTATCTCATCATGAATAGGAATTATGCCATTAAGGTCTTGTGAATTTGATGTTCTGTGATGATATGATAATGCAGTTTCTCCACCGAGAAAAGGAGCTTGTACACGTCCTCCAAATTCAGGAAAGCCAGAATTTGTCTTTAATATTTCATTGCCTTTTCTTTCATCATTTCCATACAAAGCCCATAACCAAATATTTGCATTATTAAGAAAATAGTACCTTCCCAAAACTCCCCATACACCTGATGTAAGTTGAAGTGGATCACGCGGATCAACCTGATCGAACCACCGCAGTGATCTGAGCATTTTTGCAGTACCAAAATCTATCTTTTGCAAACCAACTCGCAGCTCAAATTGTTGAGCAGAATATCTTGCCCAAACCCTATAAGGACTAACATTACCATCAGCTTTTAATGAATCTACAAAATGTATACCTACATCGCCATAAATATTTGCAGATGCTTCAAAATCAATAAGCTTACTTTTTGGCATTTGAATTTCATAATTTAATTGAGGTATTGCCCTTGCTCCTAGATATAATTGATAATCATTTTTTGGATTAAAATGTGCCCATGTAGAAATCTGGCCTTTAAATTTAAGTTCAGTTTTAATAGTATCATTATTATCCTGACCATTTAGCACAGAACCTACAATAGTTAGAAAAAAGAATATGTAGTTTGCTTTTAACATTTTTTATTCATTAAGCCATAAAACATAAAATTCATTATCTCCATTATTAAATCTTGGGGATTATCGTATTTTGATAATAATTCCTTGTCGTCAAACATCTCCATTGCATGATTAGAATAGTACAGGATGAAATCAATCTTTATATCCTTTCTTATCAAGCCTTTCTTTTGAGAATCAATTAGAAATTTAACAAACATGTCTAAAGATCTCTTACTGCTGTTTCCTATTACTTCAAGCAAAACAGGATCATTCCCTTTATATATATCATTAATAAATTCAATACTTATATCTTTTGACGCTTCATATTTCAACACAAATAACTGTTTCACTATTTCTGAAAAATCAAGACTATCATTATTCAAAATTTCATCAAAACGATGATGTGAATCTTTAATAATACTCTCTAAAATACTTTTCGCTAAAACTATTTTATTTGGGAAAAACTTATAAAAGGTCATTTTACTTACTCCTGCTTCCTTACATATTTCTTCAATAGTAACCCGCTTTATTCCGTATTTCCAAAATAGTTCTTTACCAGTATTATAAATATCCTGATACTTAGAACTGCTATTTAACTTATTCATTTCAATTACATTTAAAATGTAAATATACGAATTACGTACTTATTGTACAATTTCGTATACTTTTTATTTGTAAGATAGAAAACTAGTCTTCAATACTAATTTCCATTACAATAACATTATTTATGTAAGCATTTGCACTATTAAGTTTAAGCGAAGTATATTTGCAAAAAATTAATAGTAAGTAAGAAGTATATTCTATAGATATTTAATAAGAATGTATAAATAGTTTATTTGATGATTTGTTTATTCTCTTATGCGTTATTATAACGAATAAGCAGATAAACAGCGAAGCAATAAACAAATAAACATAAAGAATGAAAAAAGTACTATACAACATTACATACAACGTCGATGAAAGCATACTTGAAGAGTGGCTGACATGGATGAAAACAGAGTTTATTCCAAAACATACAGCAACAAAATATTTCGAAGGAGCTAAAATGGTAAAAGTTTTAGTTGAAGAAGAAATGGGTGGAGTATCATATGCAGTTATGTACAAATCGTCAAATTTAGAGTTACTTGAAGAGTTTGTACTTAATAACAGCCCAAAATTCAATAAGGAGTTAAGCAATAAGTTTGGTCAAAAAGTATTAACTTTTATGACATTGTTAGAAGAAGAATACTCAATTTAGAATATTATGTACAAAGTAAGAGCAAAAAAACGTTTTGGTCAACATTTTCTAACCGATGAGAATATTGCCCGCAACACAGCCGAAAGTTTAACATTTGAAGGCTATAAAAATGTTTTAGAAATTGGTCCAGGAATGGGTATGTTGACAAAATATTTAATAGAGAAACCTATAAATTTAAAAGTAGTTGAGCTCGATAGAGATTCGGTAGAATATCTACAAGCACACTTCCTTAAATTAAGCACGAATATTTTTTCGGCCGATTTTCTTAAAGAAGATTTAAAAAATTATTTCGGTGACGAAAAATTCGCTATTGTTGGAAACTTCCCTTATAACATCTCAAGTCAGATACTTTTTAAGGCACTTGAGTATAGAGATCAAGTACCAGAAATTGCTGGAATGTTTCAAAAAGAATTAGCTGAGCGTATAGCATCGCCACACGGCAATAAAACTTACGGTGTAATTTCAGTTTTGCTACAAGCATTTTACGACATTGAATATTTGTTTACAGTTGAGCCACATGTATTTAATCCACCACCAAAAGTTAAATCGGCGGTTATTAGACTTAGAAGAAATAATAAAAAGGAGCTTGGTTGCGACGAAAAATCATTTATCAGAGTAGTAAAACAATCTTTTAGTACTCGTCGTAAAACTTTGCGAAATTGTTTAAAATCTATGCAGCCAAACGAAACAGTTTTGGCATCAGATTATATGAACAAACGTGCAGAGCAATTGAGTGTAGAAGATTTTATTATATTAACAAAAATGATGGAATAAGATGCAAATAGAAATCACATCAGCCTTCATTGAGGAACTAATTTCTCTAATTGAACACAAAAATAACACCAAAATTGTTGAGAAATTAGATGATTTCCACCCGGCAGATATAGCCGAAATAATGGATGATCTTTCTTTCGAACAAGCTATTTACGTCTTCGGGCTGATGGATGATGAAATAGTTTCAGATATAATTGTTGAGCTTGAAGAAGATGTAAGAGAGAGAATTCTACGTCGACTTTCGTCCAAACAAATTGCATCCGAATTAATTGACGACCTTGAAACCGATGATGCTGCCGATATCTTAGCCGAACTTCCAGAGAAGAAAAAGCAAGAGGTAATATCAGAAATTGAAGATGTTGAACACGCCAAAGACATTGTTGAACTTCTGCGATATGACGAAGATACAGCCGGTGGATTAATGGCAAAAGAGCTTGTACAAGTAAACGAAAACTGGACAGTACTTACATGCGTAAAAGAAATGCGCAAACAAGCCGAAAATATTGATAAAGTACACTCAATATATGTTGTTGACGATGATGAAAAACTTCTAGGTACACTATCGTTAAAATCACTTCTTACAACATCAACAAAAACACCAATTCGCGAAATTTACAAAAAGGATGTACATTTTGTTGAGGTAAATGAAGAAGCTGAGGAGGTAGCAATAATAATGCAGAAATACGATTTATTCGTAATCCCAGTAATCGACGAATTAGGTAGTTTGGTAGGACGCATTACCATTGACGATATAGTTGATGTAATTGTTGAAGAGGCCGAAAAAGATTACCAAATGGCATCGGGTATCTCGCAAGATGTAGAGTCGAGCGATACAGTTTGGCAACTACTAAAAGCACGTTCTCCTTGGTTGTTAATCGGACTTTTCGGAGGCCTAACATCGGGTAATATCATAGGCGAATTTGGCGACATTGTCCAAGCACATATCATACTGGCAATGTTTATACCGCTTATTGCCGCCATGGGTGGAAATATTGGAGTACAATCGTCGGCAATTATCGTCCAAGGTCTCGCAAACAATACAATAAAAGAGGGTGGTTTATTAAAACGTATACTAAAAGAGCTAGGACTAAGTCTTAGTATAGGAGCTGTTTTAGCAGTAATAATTTTAGGTTTTATACTCTGGAAAGGAGAAGATTTACAAATAGCATTTATCATTGGTGTTTCTTTAATAATTGTAGTTGTAATGGCTGCTATAACAGGCACTTTAGTCCCGCTGGTTTTAGATAAATACGATATAGATCCAGCCATAGCAACAGGACCATTTATCACCACAACAAATGATATATTAGGAGTATTTATTTATTTCAGTATTGCTCAATTTATTTTGTATTAGAGCCTAATCCCGCTGTCCGTTTATACGCTTCGTTGGCAAAACTTTTCACAAATGCTTTGCAATGGTCTCTTCCCCAAAAAGGAAAGAGTCAATGCAAAACATTGTTCAATAGCTTTGCCACCTGCAGGGTAACACTACCATCGGGGGCAAAGAGGTTTATACGTTTATTAGTTGATTTGTTAAAATATAGACCTCGTAGAGTGCGCAGCTCCTACTAGAGTCGATCGCATAATAACTCGATATTCCGAGGCTTTTAACGCTCGGAGGTCTAGTGACTAACAACTAAACAATAAGTGAAAGACCTCGTAGAGTGCGTAGCTCCTACGAGAGTCAATCGCAGAATAACCCGACACTCCGAGGTTCTCAAGACTCAGAGGTCTAGTAGTAATTCAACAATTCAACTATAAAATGAAAGTTCTATTCATAGATACAACACACGAGTCATTAGCTCAAGGATTAGAAAAACTTGGTTATCAAATTGAGCTTGATAATATATCTCCAAAAAAAGCCATAGAAGCTAAACTCAAAAACTATGTTGGTGTAATTATCCGTAGTCGTTTTAAGCTAGATAAACAGTTTCTACATGCTGGTGCTCACTTAAAGTTTATTGGCAGAGTTGGTGCAGGTTTAGAAAACATAGATGTTGATTACGCCGAACAATTAGGAATAAACTTAATTGCAGCACCCGAAGGAAACCGTAATGCAGTTGGAGAGCAAGCTTTAGGAATGTTACTATCATTGTTTAATAACCTCAATAGAGCCGACCACGAAGTGCGTAATGGCATTTGGATACGTGAGGGTAACAGAGGTGTAGAACTACGCGGAAAGACTGTAGGTATTATTGGTTACGGAAATATGGGTAACGCTTTTTCAAGAGTACTATCAGGAATGGGAGTTGAGGTAATTTTTCACGACTTAAAAGAAAATCTCAGTAATAATAATGGAAAACAAGTAACATTAAACGAAATTTTTGAGAGGACTGATGTATTAAGCATACACACTCCATTAACCGAGCTAACAAAAAATATGGTTAATGCTGAGTTTTTATCAAAATTTAAAAAGGATATTTATTTTGTTAATACTGCACGTGGACCAATCACAATAACTTCAGATTTAGTAGAAGCCATTAAAAAAGGAAAAGTTTTAGGAGCATGTTTAGATGTATTAGAATACGAAAAAACCTCTTTCGAAAACATGTTTACAGACAACCATTTACCAGAAGCCTTCAAATACTTAATAAAATCGGATAAAGTAATACTAAGTCCACACATTGCTGGCTGGACACACGAATCGAATTTAAAAATGGCGAAAACTATAGTTGATAAGGTTGATAACTTGGATTAGAATAAAAGTAAAACGTTATAAATTTACTATTTTCACTTCTAATATCTACATTTTACCATTTCTTTAAGGCAATACACAGTGATTGTATTCACTAAAGGTCGTGACCTATAGTGAATATAATCACTGTAAGTCGCGACTTTTGGTGAATTGAATATTTTTTATATCTTTGAACAAACAGATATTATAATGTACACAAGGGTTTTACAAGAAGTTTTAGAAAGGAAAATAGGAAGAGGAAAAGCAATAGTATTAATTGGCCCTCGTCAGGTCGGAAAAACCACTCTTATTAATACTGTTCTTCAAGATAAAAAGCACTTATTTTTAAATGCCGATGACCCAAGTATAAGAGCAATACTAACAAACCCAAATACAGAACAGATAAGGAGAATATTGGCAGGGAATGATATAGTATTTATCGATGAAGCACAGAGAGTAAAAAATATTGGACTTACTCTAAAGATTATTACTGATCAATTTAAAGATGTACAACTTTTTGTAAGCGGATCTTCTTCATTTGATATAGCCAATTCAATAAATGAACCACTAACAGGAAGAAAATGGGAATATAAAATGTTCCCAACAAGTTGGGAAGAATATGAAAATAAGGTTGGTTACCTCAAATCAGAGCAGCAGTTGGAAAATAGACTTATTCATGGTTTTTATCCTGATGTGTTAAACCATCCTGGAGAAGAGGCACAAGTTCTAGAGCAAATTGTGAGTAGCTATTTATATCGAGATGTTTTAGCGTATTACAACATCAGAAAACCTGAGATATTAGAAAAACTTGTGCAAGCATTAGCTTTTCAGATTGGAAATGAGGTAAATTATAATGAACTTTCAAAATTAATAGGGATTGACAAAAATACTGTTTCAAGCTATATTGAATTACTTGAAAAAGGCTATATAGTTTTTAGATTACCAAGTTTTAGTCGCAACTTAAGAACTGAAATAAAACGAAATAGCAAAATTTACTTTTATGATATTGGAGTAAGAAATACTATTATCGGAAATTTCAATAGTTTGGCTTTACGACAAGATAGAGGTGCACTTTGGGAAAACTTTTTAGTTGCCGAAAGGATGAAACAAATTAATTATAAACAGAGTTTTGCGAAAATGCATTTTTGGAGAACAAAACACCAGCAAGAAGTTGATTATGTGGAGATGCTAAATGGCGATTTACATGGTTATGAATTTAAATGGAAAGCAAAAGCAAAGGCTAAGCTTCCCAATAGCTTTATCAATACATACAATGCTTCTTCAAATATTATAGACATAAATAACTTTAGAGATTTTGTTATAATATAAAGTTTTGACAATTGTAAAAAAATATAAAACCACAGAAACAATGGACGGAAAAATCAGAAAAAATATAGAAGTTGGAATTTACGTTGAGATAGTTCAAAAAAATCATCAACGCACGGGAGAATTAACAGAAGGATGTGTCCGCAGGATACTCACCAAATCGGCAAACCATCCCCACGGAATAAAAGTTATGCTTGATTCTGGCGAAGTTGGGCGTGTAAAGAATATTTTGGAGGAAGATTAGATTTAGTAACCACACCATCAAGCTAATATTGTTTGATGGTGGTTTTTTGATTTTAATACTATTACTCAATTAATCCAAATTTGTATATAGTTTCAGAGTTGAATTTTTCTCCAGGTCTCAAAATAGTATTCGGGAAATGACTTTGATTTGGCGAATCAGGAAAATGTTGAGTTTCTAAACAGAAGGCTGATCTTCTTTCGTATCCAACTCCTTCTCTACCAACATCACTTCCATCTAAGAAATTACCAGTATAAAGCTGCACTCCTGGCTCTGTAGTATATACTTCCATAGTTCTACCCGATTCAGGTTCAATAACTTTTGCTGCAAATTTTAACTTATCTTCTTCTCCATTGATTATCCAATTATGATCAAAACCAAATCCATTTTTTATGTTCTCATTATCAGCGTTAATATTTTTACCAATAGCTATCATTTTTGTAAAATCGAATGGAGTATTCATTACATCTACTATTTCACCTGTAGGGATTTGAACTGAATCTATCGGAGTGAATTTATCAGCATTTATCATTAATTTATGATCTAGAATCTCTCCTTTTCCTGCTCCTTTTAAATTATAAAATGCGTGATTTGTAACATTGAATGGAGTTGCTTTATCGGTATTAGCTACGTAAGTTATTTTAAGCTCATTTTCATCAGTGAGCTCATAAGTTACGGTTACCTCAACATTGCCTGGATATCCTTCATGGGTATCTTTATCCAAATGCTCCATGATTATTTTATTCCCAACCTGTTCTGCATTCCAAACAATTTGGTCATATCCTGCTTCTCCACCGTGTAAAGCATTCTCGCCATTATTAGTCTTCAAAGTGTTATCTACTCCTTCTAGTGTAAACTTACCTTTTGCTATTCTATTTGCATAACGTCCTATAGTAGCCCCAAAATAAGAATTACCAGATACTATTTCTTTTATATTATCATAACCTAATACTATATCTTCTATATTACGACAATTATCAGGAACACTTAAAGAAACAAGTCTAGCTCCATAATTAGTTATGATAGCTTGAATGTTGTTTTTATTTTTAAGTGTATATAATTTTATTGTTTTTTCCATTCTTAATATTATCAATATTACTTTCCTTTCAACATCATCAGAATATGGGCAGAAGACCAAGAAAAATTCTTAGCGTTAAGACCTTTGCCTGATATTGGGTGATAATTTTCTCTAATTGGTTTATCATCTAATAAGCCTTCTGAATTATTGATGATTTTGAGAGTTAAAATATTAGCCTCCTCGTTGAAACCATAATTTCTAAGTCCTTTAATTCCAAAGTAAGCTTGATCTAACCAAACTGGACCTCTCCAATACCCTTTTAATGGATTAAATTTTTCATGAGAAGCACTCAGTGTCGGAAATGGAACTTTTGTATTAAATTTAGTGGAATCAAGGATAGTTTTACTAACATTTTCAGCCATCTTTTCATCAATCATATTTGCCCACATCGGAATCCATCCTTCTGGTCCATCAATTAGAATTTGATTTTTGTTTTCCAAAGAAATATCGTAGAAATAGCCTTTTTCATTATTATACATTAAGTTTACAATAGACTTTTTTAATTCCTCTGCCTGAGAACGATATTCTTTAGCCTTTTCATTCTGATCCAGAATATCAGCGATATTTGCCAAAAATAATTTATCACTATATAAATAGGTATTTAAATCAACTGATTCTTGGTTTAATGACCATGCTACATCATTATTCTTCAACATTATTGCATCATCAAAACGAACAGCATTATCCATTCCACTCTCCCAAGCTGCAGCTACTCTAGTACCGTCTGTAGATCCATATTCACATAGTCCATTCGTATCGTGATCCCTATTTTCATACCACCAACTATGATAGGCTTCTAGTTTAGGAAACATCTCTTCTAAAAATTCTCTATCTTCAGTTACCTCATAAATTCTCCATACTCCCCAAGAAGCTAAAGGAGGTTTTGTATCTCTCCAATTATTTTCTGATTTATCAGTGTAGATACAGTCTGCAACCATACCGTATTCATCTTGATAATCAAACATCGACCTAAAATTATCTTTCGCTATTTCAGGAGCAAAATCCGCATAGGCAACTGCATGTTTCCAACTGTCCCAACTCCAAAATCCATAAAAGCCTTGATAAGATATAGAAGGAAAAGTTCCGTCATGCAAAAGATCTTTTGCAGCCGATCTCCAGTTTGATATCAAAGTAATTATTGATTTTACAGCCAATCTTTGATGACTTTCTTTTTCTAAAAAAATTGATTTATTAGAAAAATAAGAGCTTAGGTATTGATTCCACCTTTCCTTATTTTCAATTAGAGCTTTTTCGAAATTAATATCATTAAAGTTTGACTTTTCAAAGTCATGTTTTTGTTTACAATAGTAGTCTATTACATCCCCTTTTTCTACATTGACTTTATCAAAACGTGCTATGTAAGATTGCATTGAATCTTGAATAAGAATAGTCTTTGGTTGCGGGATAAAAATTTGTTCAAAATATCTAGATTTATTGTCTAACTGAACAGATAAACCTTTATCATCGGTTTGTTTAATTTCAATGTTATTACCATCCATAATTTCACCTTCAAAATATAGCTCTAAATTTATTTTTTCATCTGAAATATTCTTTATGGAATTTCTAATAATTGAATTTCTATCATCAGTAAATATTAAAGTTTGAGTAAGCACAATATTTGCAGCTTTATAAATCACCTCAAGTTTACCAGGGTAGTAATCTATCTTCCGGTTTGCTTGTGACAAGTCAATTTTTACCCCTTCATTCCTAATAGTAATCTTTGCAAAGTTCTCTGAGATCCATTTACCCCCCTGATCCATCAACATTGGACCAGAAAAGCCAGCATTTCCATCATTTTCATAATGTAATGCATAAGCATGCCAGGCACCTAAATCAGAAAATAATGTTGTATTTATATCTCTATAAGAGGAAATTTCTCCCTTAATATTTATTACATTACTGTATTTATTCTGAATATTTATTTCTTTTTTTGATAACTCAACGGTTTTATTCTCGCTATTTGAGCAAGAATAGCTCAAAGCGGCAAAAAGGCTTAATAATATTAACTTTTCTATCTTCATCGGTTTATTATTTGCATAACAATACATTATCAATTTTTTTACTTCTTATATCTTTTTAGGGAATGAATTTTAGCATCTCCTACAAATGGCCTAAGTGTAAACTCGTAGCTGTAATCCTTATATGGTAAAGAATATTCTGGATGAGTCTTTGCACCCCAAGTATTGTCACCTCCAACTCCTAACTGTTTATAATCGATATTCCACCAAACCAAATCAGCTTTCTTTATAGAGGCACCGTGTTGATTTACATCGATATTTTCATTGTCCATTAACTCTTTCATCTCGAAATTCCATGCAGATGTACTCAACAGTGTTTCTTTACTTATAGCCATCAAGCCATATTTTTCATTATTTGTAAGTGCCACCCACTGAACATCTGTTTTATTTGCTGTTTCTTGTGGACGCACATATGGATAGAATTGATCCCACACACTTCCACTGTATAAATCAACTGCTGCTGCTGTTTTTCTATCACTATAATTTTCAAAAGGACCTCTTCCCAGCCAAGTCATGGTTTCAAACTCTTTATTTAATATCATTCTCATTCCGAACCTCAACAATTCAGGCCCTTTCGATTCTAGAGTCTTTAAACTTGCTTTAATATCTAAATCACCATTATTCCTGAGAGTGTATATAACTTGGTAGTTAGATTTTTGCTCAACTAGTTCGAAAGATGCTTTTAAAATAACTGAAGTTTTTCTTTCATCAATTGTAAAATATAAAAGCTTCATATTTTTACCTGCATATTTCCATGTAGCACTTTTTGATGGTAAATAATTACCTTTATCATTATCAGTTACTGCTCTCCAAAAATTAGGTTGTAGGCCTTCTTTTAAAAATTCCTTATTCTTGTAAACCCATGAACTCATAGTGCCTGTTGCTCTATCAAACACAATTTCAAAGTCATCAGATAACAATTTCACTACTTTTTTAGACTTCTTTACTTTAATTTTAGAATTACCATAATTTTGGTAGTTAAATGGTTGAGAATCTGGTAATTCAAACTGTTCCCAAGCAGCTAGATGTCCTTTCTTTATTAGTTTTGAATTTGAATTTGTTCTGAGCTCTATTTTTAAATAATACTTCACACCTGGCTCTTTATTAAAATCAGGAATTGCAAGTTTAACAATTGCACTTTCATGAGGTTTTACTTTTGGATTAGTTATACTTCCATGAGCTACAACTTCACCATTCCCTTTTATTGTCCAATTAAAATCGTAAACTTCCGTAGATAAAAAATCGTGATAATTTGTTATTTCAATTTCATTAAAACTTAACGGTACTGTTTTAAAATGGACATATTGATATACTTTTTTAACTTCGTGTATGTGAGGATTTAAACTTCTATCCGCAGCAACCAAACCATTAGCACAGAAATTAGAGTCGTTTCTTACCCCTTCAAAACCAAGATCTCCACCATAAGCCCATATATCATTTCCTTTTTCATCCTTAATTGCAATAGTTTGATCTACCCAGTCCCAAATGAAACCTCCTTGTAATTGATCGTATTTATAGATTAAATCCCAATAATCTTTTAAATTTCCAACACTATTTCCCATTGCATGGGCATATTCACACATAATATATGGTCGTGGGCGTAATATATTTACATGCCTTTTTAGGTGATAAGGTCTTGCATACATTGGTACAATAATGTCTGTATATTCATTATATCCACTTTGTTCATATTGAACGGGGCGAGAGTTATCATTGTCCTTCAACCACTTATAGGCCCTCTCAAAATTAGGTCCAAAGCCAGCTTCATTACCTAATGACCAAATTATGATGCTCGCATGATTTTTGTCCCTTTCAAACATTCTTTTAATTCTCATCATATGTGCATCTTCCCACTCCGGCTTCATAGCAAGGGTTTTATCTTTGTCATATCCCATACCGTGAGATTCAATATTTGCCTCATCAATCACGTACATACCGTACTCATCACATAATTCGTAGAACTCTTCTCTATTAGGATAATGTGAACATCTAATTGAATTAATATTGTGTTCTTTCATTATCTTGATATCTTCAACAATGCTTTCTATACTTATTACTCTTCCGTTTTTGGCGTCATGTTCATGTCTGTTTACTCCCTTAAGTAAAACAGCAACATTATTTACTTTTAGCTGACCCTGTTTAATTTCAACAGTTCTAAATCCGACTTTCTTGGTAAAACATTCTATTAGTTGTCCTTTATTCGAAATATGACTTACTTCCAAAGTATAGAGGTTCGGAGTTTCTGCAGTCCATTTTGTAGGACTTACTATGGTCTTTGTGAAGTTTAATTTTCCTATACCTTTTTTTATTTTTTTTTCTTCATTATATACAATCGAACCATTCTCATCGAGTAATTTAAGCTTTATTCTATCCTTAGAAATAGAGTTTTTATTGAAAATGACTTCCATTTCGAATTCGCCATTTTCATATTGTAAGTCTAAATTAGAACTAATTGAAAAATCTTTAATTCTAAATTTTGGCCTAGCTTGCAAGAATACATCTCTTTCTATACCACTTATTTTCCAGTAATCTTGATCTTCCAAATAAGCCCCATCACTAAATCTATAAACTTCGATTGCTAAAGTATTTTCACCATCTTTTACATAAGATGTAATATTAAATTCACTAGGGGTTTTACTACCCTGGCTATAACCCACTTTCTTTCCATTTATCCATAAATAAAAAGCAGATTTAACTCCTCCAAAGTGAATGAATATATCTTTTTCTTTCCAATCATTAGGGATTTTATATTTTCTAACATAGGAACCAACAGGGTTATAATCGTGTGGAATGAAAGGTGGATTTGCTGGGAATGGATATGCAACATCTGTATATATTGGTATACCAAAACCTTGTAACTCCCAATTTCCAGGTACATTAATATCACTCCAAGACGATATATCATAGTTTGCTTCAAAGAAATTAAGAGGCCTGTCTGATGGTTTTTTTACATAATTAAACTTCCAAACTCCATTTAAAGACTTTACTAAAGTACTTTTTTCTTTATCACCATACGAATGGCTTGGCATTTCGCTTTTATACGGGATAAAAGTAGCATGTGCTGTCTCTTTGTTAATTTCGAAAATGCTAGGGTTTTCCCAGTCAGGCCTATCTTGTCCCATTACTTGAGAAAATCCACTTGATACCAAAAACAGGATTAAATAATACATCTTAAACATAAAAGTAAATTTTTATACTCGGTATCATACCGAGTGTAAGACTAAAAAAACTCAATAAAAAAATAAACAAACACTGGAACAGATACCTCTAAAAAAATCCCATTAAATAGAGCTACTATAATAAACTCTTGCCCTGAATACCTTGTTATTATGGGTAAGGTTGTGTCTATAGTTGTTGCACCACCAGCTGTTATTGGTGCAAGCTTACCAAAATATGTTACCATCAATGGTGCCAATAATAAGGTGATTAGTTCTCTAATAATATTTGACAATAATGCCACTACTCCAAGTGCTTCTCCTTTAACTTGTGTTATGAGAATACTAGAAAGAGAATAGTAGCCAAAGCCTGAACCAACTGCCAAAGCATCGGGAACTGAAATATCATTTATAAATAAAGATACAACTGTAACTCCGATAAAAGTACCAACTATACAGCTGATAGGAACCAGAACTATTTTCAAATTAATTTGACGGAATATTTGTTGAACTTCTCTATTTGCACCTAATGATACTCCTACAAGTAACATTAGCATCATTAATACTAATTCACTCCAATCAGTTTCTATCAAAAATGATGGTAATAACTGTAGATAAGCTAAGATTACTCCAGTAGAAAAAAACGCAAGTGTAATTATACTACCCTTCATCTTTATAACTTTTATTGAAATATTTTATAAATACTATTTTAGCTAGGATAATACTTCCTAATATTCCTCCTATTGTTAGCAATAGCGCTTGAACTCCAAGTGTAGTAAGATTATTTAGAATCATATTATTTTTTCCAATAGAAACTCCAAGTAGAAATAACAACAGATATATAACTAACATCACTAACTTATTAATTGTAGTTTGTACTTTTGAAAAACCTCTCAAAAATCTACCAATAATAGCACCTAGCAGTAAAATTCCTAAAATTTTAAACATGAGTAAATATTTTTAAAGAATACAAAAGGGAAAGATAGTATCTTCAAGTTAATCTTGAAATATTGGGGTAATTAAAAGGCTATAAATATATTAAAAATCGCCCTCCTTAATTAAGGAGGACAATTTTTTCTAACCTAATACTTATTAATATCCTGGTGTTGGGTTTACCATTGGGTTTTGTGATACTTCAATTGCAGGTATCGGATAATAGTTACATTTTTCTGAATAGTTATTTACAAATTCATGTCCGTTATCTCTAAGAGTTTGTTCCACATTACCATATCTAACCATATCTTGGAAGCGTTGGCCTTCACATGAGAATTCTAATATTCTCTGGTGGCGAATTTCTGCTCTCATTGCATCACTTCCACTTCCTGTAAAATCAGCTAGTCCAGCTCTTTTTCTTACGTCGTTTATAGCATTATTAGCCAAAGTGTTATCTCCTCCACTTTCATTCAAACTTTCAGCGTACATTAATAAGATATCTGCATATCTAAGAAGTGGTACATTACAACCTGAGACTCCGTTCCAAGTTTGATTTTGACCATCTACAAATTTCTTAAACTGTGGTGTTATCTCATCTCCTACTTCGAAGTATGAACTCCAAGGATTACCGAAAATATTACTCATCCCATCTGCATCGTTATAGCATATTGTAGCTGTCAATCTTTTATCTGGGCCATCAACAGTAGTTCTTTCTTTTTCAAACTCGCTGATTAAGAAATCACTTGGAGCAAACATGTGCCATCCATCAATTGGAGCAGTACCAACATATGAAGCCTGTGAAGCAGAATACCACATTCCACCTGATTCTTCAATTGTGTGTTGTATTTCAAATATTCCTTCGTTTGAGTTCTTGTTTGTTCCGTTAAACATGCCTTCAAAATCGCTTGTAAGGCTATACAACTGTAGATCGATTACCTTTTTAAGTTCAGTAGCAGCTTCGGCATATTTTCCTTGAAAAAGTAATGCTTTTCCTAAGAATCCTAAGGCAGCTCCAGTTGTTGCTCTACCTGACTCTGAAGCAGGTCTTTCTTTAGGTAAAAGAGATGCTGCCATCTCAAGATCAGAAACTATTAAATCCCATGCTTTTTCTTTTGTAGCCTCTTCTTTAAATACATTTTCGCCACTTATTGCTTCGTCTATCAAAATTACTGTCGTAAAGTTTATATTAAGATAGAAGTGAGATAGCGCTCTTAAAAAATATCCTTCTCCTAGAAGATGTTTTCTAGATTCATCTGAAACACCTTCTTCTGGAATTTTAGGTACATTCAAAATCACATCATTTGCGTACCTTAGGCTCTGATAATTCTTTTTCCAATATGTTGCAATCGTAGAATTTCCAGAATCATAACTAAATTGTCCCATATTTGCTAAGTATGCCCAATCTGAAGAGCCAGGTAGCAATTTAATATCATCGCCTTTATAGTTTAGAGGAGTGAAATAATATTCTCCCCATCTCCAACTTGTTTGACTCAAAGTAGCATAAGTAGAAACTAAATACTGATTAGCTGCATTTTCATCTTTCCAATACTGTCCCACAGTCACTTTATCTGGAGCTTTTTGATCTAAAAATTCTTTTGAGCATGAAGCTGTCAAAAACCCTAGAGATAAGACTATATATAATATTTTTTTATTCATAATTTTTTCCTTTTATCTATAAACCTAATTGAACTCCAAATAATATTGTACGTGGAAGTGGATATGTCCCCCAATCTATTCCCATGTTCCAAATTGAATTACCTCCTATTTCAGGATCATTACCTGTGTACGAGGTTAAGGTGAATAAGTTTTGGCCACTAACATAAAATCTCAACCTATCAATATTTACCTTCTTAACTAAATTTTCTGGCAATGTATATCCTAGTTGGGCTGATTTAAGTCTTAAGAAAGATCCATCTTCTAGGAACCTATCTGAAATTCTTGAATTTTGAGTATCTCCAAATACTGGACGAGGTATATCTGTATTAGTATTCTCAGGTGTCCAATAATCTAAAGTTGTTGTCCAATAATTAGTATTGTTATTCATATTTTCTCCATAATATTTTTGAGAATTGAATATTTTATTCCCATAAACACCGTTGAAGAAAATTGATAAATCGAAGTTTTTATATGCCATATCTGCACTTATTCCATATTCTACCTCAGGTAGAGCAGATCCACTGTAATCAACATCGTTGAAATCGATTTTACCATCTTTGTTAACGTCAATATACTTAACATCTCCTGGTTTTGCATCTGGTTGTGCGCTTTCTCCAATTTCAGTTTGATTTTGGAACAAACCATCAGTTTTATATAAATAAAAAGCTCCAACAGACTTACCTACTATAGTGTGAACAGGTGCCATTTTCCAGTCAACTAAACTACCTTCTTGAACATCAACCCCCTCTCCTAAAGCAATTACTTCATTATTCACTGTTGATAATGTACCTGTTACTCCCCAAGTAAATTCACCTTCTTTTTTTCTATACATCAACTCAAGTTCTAAACCGTAGTTCTTCATCTGAGCAACATTCATCATTTGAGAACTCATTCCTGTAGAATATGGTAGAGGTTGCTCTACTAATATATCTTTTCTATCTCTAGTGTAGTAATTAATAGATCCTGTTAATTTATCCCTAAATAATCCAAAATCTACTCCAATATTTAAGTCAATTGATTCTTCCCAACGGTAATTGTTGATATACATTCCTTGCGGATACATACCTCCAGTTAAACTTCCTCCAAAAGGATAAGAATATCCAGCTACCATTAGACCCTGATAGAAGTAGTTTTCGAGGTTTACATCACTTCCTAGTTTACCCCAACTACCTCGAATTTTAAGACGATTAAGAGTTTCATCTAGAGAGCCCCAAAACTCTTCCTTATGAATATTCCATCCAGTAGAAACAGATGGGAAAACTCCATATCTATATTCGCTTGAGAATTTTGAAGACCCATCTCTACGCAGTGTAGCTTGAAAAAGATATTTACTATCGTAAGAATAGTTAAATCTACCAAATACAGATGTTCTGTTATAAGTATACTCTGTTCCAGCACCACTGAAAACACCCCCTATACCACTGTCAATTGTATTAAAATTCTCATCTGGGAACCCAGCAGAGTTACCATTGCTATCTTTTCCTTCTACCTTAACACTGTGATATCTTTCATATTTACTTTGAGCAGTATATCCAGCCAAGAAATCAAATCCATGCTTACTTAAATCAAGGTGATAAGTAATCATCGGCTCAATTAAAGATTGTGTAAACTGAGATCTATACTCATCATTTACTGGGAATTGAACAACATCTCTAGGATTAATTTGATATGATGGGTGGTGATTCATAGAGTGGTAGAAGAAATTTCTTAAACCCGTATTAAGTTTCAGTTTAAGATTATCCGTAACATCAAAACTGATTAAAATATTTGTATTGATGTCAGTTTTGTAGCTTTGTCTATCTCTCAATTCTTGCTTACCTACTGGGTTATCTTCAGAAAGTCCATTGTAATCAGAATAGCCATAACCACTCTCGCGTGTATCATCAAAAACAGGTACAAGTGGAGTGATTTTTCTCATTGAGTAAAAGCTACTTGTAAATTCGTTACCAGATGTACTAGTTACTGAGACGTTAGGAACAAAGGTAAATCTTCCAACTTTATAATCTAGTTTCAACCTAACATTATACTTATTGAAATCTGTACCTATAACAGTTCCTTTCTGATCGAAATAACTACTTGAAAAAAGAAACTTTAAATCTTCACTACCACCATTAAAACTTAAGTTATAGTTCTGCATTGAACCTCTTTGGTACATTGCATCTTGCCAATCAGTATTAGCTAAAGTGTTGTCATTGTGCCAATCTGGCAAATTAGCCTCATCATATCCTGCATTAATATATGCAGCTTTATTAACCTTCAACCAATCGCTAGAATTAGTCATCAAAGGAAGTGTTTTTGAAACTACTTGAGGTCCAGCATAAGCATTAAAATTAACCTTAATTTTACCTACCTCACCTGTCTTTGTTGTAATAAGCACAACACCATTGGCTGCTCTCGAACCATAAATAGCGGCAGAAGATGCATCTTTTAATACTTCTATTGAAGAAATATCATCAGGGTTAACATAGTCAATATTACCTTCAACTCCATCAATGATGTAAAGTGGTGTATTACCTCCAAAAGAGGCAACACCTCTAATACGTACATCCATTGAAGCTCCAGGAGCTCCGCTGGTTGAAGATACGGATACGCCGGCAATTCGACCTTGAAGTGATTCGGCAGGAGTAGAAACAGCTACTTTCTCCATCACTTCAGATTTAACAGAAGAAACTGCACCTGTAAGATCTGATTTTTTTTGAACTCCATAAGCTATAACAACAACTTCATCAAGTTGAGAAGCATCCTCCTCAAGAATAATATTTAAAGGGTTCTGTCCATTATATACTTCTGAATAAGTTTTATAGCCCATAAAACTTGCTTCAATGGTTTGACCTACTTCTGCAATGATAGTATAGTTACCATCAAAGTCAGTAGTGGTGCCACTACCATTTTCTCTAATAAAAACACTAACGCCTGGCATAGATTCTCCGTTCTTGTCTTTAATTTTACCTTTTACTTCAATGCCTTTATCTTGATTGACAATGATGTTTGATTCAATAGGATACTTATCCGTATATGCATTCAAACTAGTATTCATTGTTACAGATAGTAACATTAAAGCTAAAATAGATGTATTTATTCGCTTCATAGTTCTGAAAATTAATTGGTTTTAATTCAGTAGTAAAACTATTTCATTAATACAGTGTAGTGTACTCAAGATCATTACAATCTACTCGGGCGAGTAAGATAACGTTGCCGGTAACGTTATCATGTATCGTGTCAACTATTACTTATTTTATATCAATAAGTATTTTATCAAGATAATTATACCTTTTATACAGTAGACGAGCCTAAAACGATCATTTTCACAACATATTTATCCAGTATATCAATTAAATGATAATATATTTGCATTTATCGTTTCAAACATTTTTTTCAGATAAGTTCAACGGTGTGTTTAGGACACTATATTTTAGTGTTATTTTGAATATATTATTAACCTCAATAAGGGATATGAATAATTTTTCTCTTTTTTATGAAATATATATTCATGATAAATATATATAGTGGTATTCATGAAATTAAAGCTTTTCGGTAACTATAGCTTTGAAGAGATTTTATTAATACTCACGAACTAATATTCTTTGAGGTGTATGTGAATCACTGACGTCTATTATGAGACAATTTAAAATACTATTGATATTAATAGAGCTTTTATTAATTCATAAGGTATTACTTTTCATAATTAGATTTGATTCAATAAACTAATTATTATTATAATGAGAGTTGGAATACTTCTTTTATTGTGATTAACAGATTATTATTCTAACTACAAACCTCTTAATACTCTGTGATTTTATTCTTCCGTAAAAAAGCTCTACGGTTTGAACTTTCTCTAATTACTAATTCACAAGGGAGAGTTTCTGTCACAATTCTAATATTCTCCCCTTCTATTTGGTCAATTAATATTTGTGCTGCATGGTGCCCCATTTTCTTTGAAGGGATATTTACTGAACTTAATTTTGGAGATAATAAATCTGTGATAGGTTCGTTATTAAATCCTATTATTCCAACATGAAACGGGATTTTCAAACCTATTTCTTTAACTACCTTCATAGCTTCAATTGCTACAGGATCATTTACAGCATAAATAGCATCTGGAGGTTTAGGTAGTGACATTAATTCTTTAGCTTTCAAATAAGCACCTTCTCTACTTAGGTCACAATGAACTATATATTCGTTTTTAATTTGAATACTATTATTTTCTAATGCAGCAATATAGCCGCTAAGTCTATGCTGTGTTATTTCAAGGTTTTTTGGTCCAGCTATATGGGCAATTCTTTGGTAACCTTGTTCTATTAGATGCTCAGTTGCAGAATAAGCACCTTCTTTACCATCTGCTACTACTTTAGATGAGTTAATATTTTTTGATGTTCTATCAAATAATACTAATGGAATTCCTCTTCTCAATATTTTGTCGAAATGAGAAAAGTCTTTTGTCTTTTTAGAAAGTGAAACTATTAAGCCATCAAGTCTACTTGAGACCATTGATTTAACATTTTCTACCTCTAAATTATACTCTTCATTTGACTGTGCGATAAGAACATTGTAGCCTTTATTATATGCTTCTTCCTGTATTCCTCTAATTGCAGATGAAAAAAATTGCATATCGAGCTCCGGAACTATTATCCCAATTAAATTAGTCTTTCGCTGAACTAAATTTTGAGCTAATGCATTTGGCTCATAATCTAATTCTTCAGCGAGTTTCAATACAGCTTCTTTCGTCTTAGGATTAATATCTGGAGTATTCCTCAAGGCTCTTGATACTGTTGATACTGATATGTTTAGTTTAAGAGCAAGATCTTTTATTGTTATGTTTCTTTTCAATTTTTAAGCTTAAAAAAATTATTATGACTATTAAATTTATTGCATTTTATTTAGATGACCAATGTAGTTAATGTAATTTACATGGGTTAAATTTAATGCCAAAAATTAAATCTATAACGTTACCGGTAACGTTATCACAACTCATCTTTAATAATTATTGAATAGACAAAATTTCATATTGCCTATAAGATATATCTTCGTAATGATAAATGTATGTAGATACATTACTGAAAAATATTAATTATTATGTAGTATAGGTAATGGCTGAAAAATTTAACTTCGAATCACACCCTCACAGGCGATATAATATATTAACAGGAGAATGGATATTAGTATCTCCACATAGGACAAAGAGACCTTGGCTTGGTAAAGTAGAAAGATTGACATCTGAAAAAAGGCCAAGATATGATGAGAATTGTTACTTATGCCCTACTAATTCAAGAATAGGGGGACATAAAAATCCTAACTATAAAGGAACATTTGTTTTTGAAAACGATTTTGCTGCACTTTTATCAGATGCTCCAGAAGGAAAATATGATAAAGGTAATGGATTACTAAAAGCAGAGAGCGAATCAGGTATTTGTAGAGTAATAAACTTTTCTCCAGATCACAGTTTAACTCTAGCTCAGATGGAAGAAAATGCTATTGTTGGTGTAGTTGATACTTGGATTGATCAATACAAAGAACTTGGCGCAAAAGACGCTATCAATCATGTTCAAATATTTGAGAACAAAGGAGATATGATGGGTAATAGTAACCCACATCCGCACGGGCAAATTTGGGCACAAAGAACAGTACCCGTTGAACCTGCTAAAAAATTAGGTACACAAAAACAACATTTCGAGGATAAAGGCAAAGGTTTATTAGCCGATTATATTGAACTTGAAATACAAGAAAAAGAACGTATAGTTTTCGAAAACAAACATTTCTTAGTAATTGTACCGTTTTGGGCAGTATGGCCTTACGAAACTATGATTGTACCAAAGCGCATGATGAAAGATATATCAATGATGAACCTTGAGGAAAGAAAAGCTTTTGCTGAAGCAATAAAACAAATAACAGTTAGATACGATAATTTATTTGAAATTTCTTTTCCGTATTCATCTGGTATTCATCAGGCACCAACTAATGGAGAAAATCACGATTATTACCACTGGCATATGAGTTTTTATCCGCCATTATTACGTTCGGCAACTGTAAAAAAATTCATGGTAGGTTATGAAATGTTTGGAAATCCTCAGCGTGATATCACTGCTGAGTTTAGCGCAAAAAGATTAAGAGAATTAAGTGATATATATTTTACATCATAATATAGAATAAAGGCATGGCAAGTATTAGTACAATATTAGAAAAACTAAATACGGGTATATTACCCGCTTTTAATGAGTTGTATGGATCTGAAACAATGGTTCTGAAAGAGCAAACTGAGAGATATATCAATCTAATAAAAATTTATACATCAAGATATAAAGGAGAGGAAATTGAATTATTCAGTTCGCCAGGAAGAACCGAAGTTGGAGGTAATCACACCGATCATCAATTGGGAAGAGTATTGGCTGGTGCAGTTAACCTAGATAATATTGCTGTTGTATCAAAAAACAACTCAGATACTATTAAAATTACATCCGAAGGATATCCAGAATTTGAAGTTGATTTAAATGATTTAACAATTGATGAATCTAAATTCTCAACATCAACATCCTTAGTTAAAGGAATCTGTTTTAGATTAAAAGAACTGGGTTTTGAGATTGGTGGATTTGATGCTGTTATTCAAGGGCGTGTTCCAGAGGGATCTGGTTTAAGTTCATCAGCATCTTTTGAAGTTTTAATCGGAGCAATTTTAAGTCATTTGTTTAATGATGGTAAGTTAGATCCTGTTGAAAATGCAAAAATTGGTCAATGGGCCGAGAACAATTTCTTCGGAAAACCTTGTGGACTAATGGATCAAACTGCATGTTCTGTTGGAGGATTTATTACTATTGATTTTAAGGATGCCGAGAACCCAATTGTAAAAGCATTAGATTTCGATTTTGCAAAAACGGGTTATTCACTTGTAATAACTGATACTGGTGGAAGTCATGCGAACTTGGATAGCGAATATGCTCTTTTACCAGGAGAGATGAAAGCTGTTGCTAGAGAACTTGGTGAAGAAGTATTGCGTCCAGTTACTATGGATCAGGTAGTAGAACACATTCCTAACCTACGTCAGAAAGTAGGAGATAGAGCTTTGTTGAGAGCTATTCATTTTCAAGCTGAAAACAGTAGAGTTGTTGATGAAGTTGAAGCATTAGAATCAAACAACTTCCAAAATTTCTTAGACTTAGTTATTGAGTCAGGAAATAGTTCCTACATGTACAATCAAAATATTTATGCTCAAACTCAAGAGAATTTCGATTCTAAAATGGCCGATCAGGGTGTGGCGTTAGGTTTGGCTTTAAGTGATATTGTTCTGAAAGGATCAGGTGCATGGCGTGTTCACGGTGGTGGATTTGCAGGAACGATTCAGGCATTTGTACCAAATAATAAATTGGAGGAATATGTATCAACTCTCGAAAATACCTTTGGTAAAGGTAACTGTCATAAATTATTTATCAGATCAAAAGGATCAATTAAAGTTGAGTTATAATGAGTAATCAGAAAAATAATCACACTGGCCCTTTCCTTATAATGGTGGGTTTGATGTTTATAGTTGGGTTTCTTACTGTTGTAAACCAGCAGTTTCAGACACCATTACAAGAAGCTTTATTATCGCAAGCTGGAACATTAAAAAATACACTTGCTACCTTTATAACATTTGCCTTTTTTATGGGATATCCTGCATTGGGGTCAACTGCTTCAAAATGGGCGGATACTTTAGGATACAAAGGCACATTGGTTAGAGGTTTAATGGTTTTAATTGTAGGTTTGGCTATAGAAGCTTTATCGGCATACGTATCAAATGCAGGAAGTGTAGAAATAGCAGGAGCAATTATACCCGTTGCATTTTTCATTTTCCTATTTGGATCGTTTGTACTAGGTTCTGCATTAGCAATTTTACAAACAGTTATTAATCCATTTTTAGTTGTAACTCAAGTTCCGGGTACTTCGGCTGTGACAAGAGCTAACATTGGAGGTTCATTAAACTCAATTGGTACAACTATAGCTCCATTTTTTGTTGCCTATGTTGTATTTGGTGGTTCAATACCCGAAGTAGCCCAGCTTTTACTTCCACTTTCTATTTTGATATTGGTTGTAGGTATTTTAACTGGTGTGGTAAAAAAATTACATCTCCCTACTCCTAGTGTCGGAGGTGATGGAGACGGTACAGTAGATGTAACGAAACTAACAAAAAGCATTTGGAGTTTCTCTCATCTTAAACTAGGTGTTGTTGGTATTTTTGTATACGTCGGTGTTGAAGTTGCTGTTGGTTCAAATATTACCTTATATGCAAAAAGCTTAGATTTAGATAAAGAGCTATATGCAACAATGACCGCTTTGTATTGGGGAGGTATGCTAGTTGGACGACTATTCGGTTCGTTTATGGCAAAAATTCCAGCTCAAAAACAATTATTATACACTTCTGTAGTATCATTTATACTTGTTATAATTTCAATGATAACAAACAATCCTTGGTTTTTGGTAGGTATAGGCTTGATGCACTCAATTATGTGGGGAGCAATTTTTGCACTAGCTATTGATAAGTTAGGAGCATATACAGCAAAAGGATCTGGTGCGCTTATGATAGGTGTTGCAGGTGGAGCAATTTTACCATGGTTACAAGG
>LGVF01334894.1_pt1 | contig 29169 bp, 34 predicted proteins | sample 469901 | NCBI WGS metagenome assembly LGVF01 (sample SAMN03893561, study PRJNA290197) | marine sediment metagenome | material: sediment; isolation source: combined push core samples #3730, #5133, and #5579 collected at Hydrate Ridge | place: Pacific Ocean: Hydrate Ridge
TATTCGGAGAAGGTGGTGGCGAAGAAGGGGGCCTTGAGTTGGAGGGTGGGGACTTTGGTGGTGAATTAGGAGGCGGTGGTGGCGGTGGCGAAGAAGGAGGCCTCTTTCCCGAAGGTTTCGGGGCTGATTCGGAACATGCCCGTTTCCCTTATCCCCAAAAACGCCGTAGAATCATCAGGGGGAAACGAAGAGAAGAGCTGGCTTCCCATTCTACTAAGAAAAAGCGACATCGGCGTAGTCGTAGACCAAGAGCTGAGATAATAACCCGGAGGGGCCATGATGCTAATATTGAGAGAACGCTAGCTCAACTCCCATTGTGGGATAAAGGAGATACTCTCTTTGGATTGAAGCGACGACATGCAGCCAAGATTTTAGATAGGCTTCAACGATCCAATCCTAAAAAGCTTGCGGACAGTGCTCGTAGTCTTCCCGCGTATCTGTGTCGTAAAGAAGGCTTGAGTAATTTACAAGCCGAATCTGCTACGTACCTAGCGATGCGTTTAAACTATATTCCTCACATTCCTTTGTCTAGTGATACTTACGAGACACTAGGTCGTTACGTATCCTCACGAATGAACGGACAGGGACTTACCAAGTCTGTAACCAACGAATTTATGGCCCTGTCCGCTACTATGCAAACTGCGGGTAAATATACCCCTGATGCGATGACTCGCGTTCCCAACGTATCGAATCAGATTAAGAAAATCGTTACTGCGGAAAGAAAGCTTCCACATCACCAAGTCCTAACCGGTGTAACTAAATAAAATGAACCATCCAGAGACATTCATTCTTGTGCTTGGTATTTCAACTGGGGCTCTGTTTCTGTATCGAATAATCCACGCCTGGTTCAAGGGAGTGCAGCGCGATAGAATACGCTTTCAGTTGTTTGCTGTGAAGGACAGACTTTATCTTGCCGCTGCGAATGGGCTTGTGCCTGTAGAGTCAAAAGCATTCCAGATGGCTAGATATATCATCAACTGCTTGATTGTTGAGAATAAGATTCAAGCGGCGCTTGAAATCTTCGCCAGGCATTTCGATGGTGCAAGTAAAGATGCCGAAAGCATTTTCGAAGGGCTGTCTTTTGAAGGACGCAAAGAGGCAACGCAAATCTTCGGTGTGGTCTTTGATGGATACGACGATTAGAGAATGATATGAATAAAAAGCCTCCTCTCATCGGATACGAACAATCTATGGAGAAGAAACGTAAAGTCTTTCCTGAAAAGACATCTCCTGCCATGTATTGGGATCCACGTCGTCCCCGCCATCTCGGATCAGACAGTGATGAAGAAGAAGATGTCTATGAAGATGTAGGTTTTACTTCTGAATCTGGGAGATGGGGTGATGCGGGCTCAGGTATCTTGTTCACAACGGGTAGTCATATTTTGCTACTTCACAGATCTCCTTATGTCGAAGAACCTGGTACGTGGGGCATTCCGGGAGGAGCTGTGCCACAAACACGTGATGATAATGGTAGTAGTGGATCATTTATGAACGTATATGAAAGTGCTAAAAAGGAAACTCGGGAGGAAATAGGAATCGTTCCGACTCATTATGTAATGGAAGAATATATTTACGAAGAACCTGAGTTTGTTTATACTACATATATTGCTAGGGTGAGTGAGGAAGACGCGGAACATTTAAGGCCCGTTTTGAACTGGGAAAACGATGAATATGCCTGGGTCAGCCTTGATGAACTGGGTGATTACGATCTACACTTCGGTGTATTGGAATTATTAAATCATGTCAATCCATTCTTTTAATCAACAACGGCGACAAGCTCTTCCTTACCAGACACAACCAGCGATTCCTGCTAGGATCCAGAATGCTGCCTTCGCTGCTGAAAAATGGGTGAAGGATTTTAAGGGTGAAAAGACTCTTCTTGAACTCGGTGAATATATGGATAGGATGGGTACAGAGGCATTCTCTCTTTTAGACGCCATTGAGTATTTGTCCCGTTACCGTTTAAAAGAGATAAAAGACGCTAAAGAACTTTATAGGTATGGTCCAGATGGCTTATTGCATAGAACAAAGTATGACAATTATGTATATGACAATCTTACTCATATGGAAAAATACCTTGGCTACGTAGAAAAAATTCTGCGCGAGTTCGAGGAAACGTTGTATGATTATATTTATTTTGATGGCTTCAATTTCCGTAGACCCCTTAATATTTCTTCGGAGCAACTCGAAGAGTTGAATACTTACTACGACGACTATCAAGCCAATGTTGTCCCTGCCTTAGATATTGCGGCTAAAGTTGAAACCATTACCAAAACTTTGAGAGAGTATACAGAGTACAAAAAGAGAGATATTGAACTCCGTAGAGAAGAACGGAAACATGTTAATGATCCCTATGCAAGTGAGAAGTTCCGACCCGAAGGATTAGAGTCTCTGGAGATTATGTGGCACGTCACTTCGGCTTATTCGAAAGTGATACGGGAAGGATTGAAATCGAAACATCAGCTTTGGGAAGAGGAAGGAGAACGTCCAGTAGGATTGGGGGGTGGACAGGATAAAGAAATAAGTTTTACCGCTTCTTTGGAATTCGCCGAAGGTATTAAAGATGATCTGTTGGGTATGATAAAGTTGGCTCGGGAGGAACATACTCTTCGAGATTTATTGAATATCGCGTTGGATTGGGGCCTTTCCGATAAAGGAGTGGACGAAGCGATCCGTACCTACAAAGCGGTGAAGCCCTCAGATCCTCTTGGTGAATTGGATGATCCTATTAAGTTCAACCAATCGTGGTGGCTCTACGATTATTTACGGAGGGAAGCTTCGGGAGAAGGTCTTGTATACTACGCCGCCTTTTGGGCTCCTGATCTGGAAACGTTTGCAAAGATAAATCCTAACGAAGTGGATATTATTGAAGCTGTGGTAGATACTACGAGTGAAAAGACAACGTATCATAAAGCTGAAGAGGAGTGGCGAATTCCTCCAGAGAACATTTTTAGTATTGGTCCAGTAGGTAGTCAAAAACAAATAATAGAGAAAGTGAAAGGTACAACACTGCACCATCATACAGCTTCTGTGATCCATCACAATGCTATCTATTGTCAAGCTCTTACTCCTACACAAAAGGAGGGGGGATAACTGTGATAAGCTCACTTTGGAAGAATTTATTGAAACAAATGATTGGGCAGCAACAATAATTTATGACCGAGCGAAGGATCGGCTATCTTATTCGGAACTGGAACATCGAGTTGAAGATTTAGTTAAGGAAGAGTATAGTGAGGAAGTGATTCGAGGAATGGTGGAAGAAGACGAAGATCTCGTGGAACAGCGCAAGTACGTCAACGATGCGAAAATCGAGTTACAAAAACTACTCCAGTCTCCTGAGAAGCGTGAGGAAGCTGAGGGACTAGAGGAACTAATCCAGGAGTGGGAAGAAGAATACGAGGACATGATCGACGATGCTATGGATGATATGCGTCGAGAGCTTCAATTCAAGGCTGCGGAACGCATCGAAGAAGAGACGAAGGAACAGTAGAAGCAGAAATTAAAGCATTTTCTGGACGATGCTAAACATGAACTTCAAGCAGTCGACGGTGAAGAGGTGTGGCGTGTTGTAGTCGTTGAAGACCACGTAGATCCTGCGAGCCTCACCGACCTCGGTAGATCTTGGACTCGGGAAAAAACCTCGCACAACCCCTCTTCATTGACGAATATGAACTTTCGGCCATGGACAACCCAAAAGTTGTGCGCTTCCACGCCCGAGTTAATGGAGACTACGTCGATATTTGTGGCACGCTAGAAGCTAATCTAAGTGGCAAGCTTTTATACAATGAGACTGAAGAGACGGGAGTACACTTCTACGAACATGCTCCGATCCACGTCTATGATGTGGAAGTTTTGGGTATGGATCCGTACGATCCTAATGTTTCAATTTGGAATGACTCCTCTCTGATCGAAACTGTTGAAATAGAAGCGATGAGAAAATGTTAAAAGTAGGTAATAACATCTACCGGCATGTAGCTCTTACTCCTTCTCAGAAGGAGCAAAAGAAAGACTGGTTACTAAAACAAACTATGAAGTCTTCTAATAAAATTCCTTCTTTTGAAGAGATATGGAAAAATTTCTTAAAAAATCCTGATATCGATGTGCATCACTATTATAAAGTAACACTCCCAATTGAAAAGGAGATACGTTCTCGTTACTATGAAAGGGGAATACTGAATCCTACTTACGATCAAATCATGGACCTTTTTTGGGATGAAGTAGCAGAGGATTTTAAGGAAGAAGAACTCCTTGACGAGATAAGAGAACGTTACAACGATATTGTATATCGATTAAAAAATGAATTAAGGGATGGTGGTTGTTGGCGTGTAATTACCACGCAAGAGGGTGTAGACCCCACAAAGTTGATAGGACTTGGTATTTATTGGTCTTATGTAAAAGAAGCAGCCGAGGCTCACTGGAGTAAAGGAAAACATTCACAAGAGTTTAGGTTTCACGCTCGAATCGATGATAAATACATCGATAAAACAGGGACGATTTTAGCTAATATTGCTCCGTCAACTGGAAAGAATGAAAAAGAAATTCGGTTCTTTAAATACTCCCCAATTTATGTATACAATATCGAGGCATTGAAATCTAATGTTGTAACTAAAACCATTCCCATCGAGGACTACCGAAGGTGTTAAAGTACAAAAATCATATTTACCGTCGTCTCGTCGTTGCTTCCAAAGAGATTTTCTACCACGGTACAGCGTCGGGTAAAAATGATTGGTTACTTAAACGCATTTTAAAGGAAGGGCTCATCCCCGATCCGAAAGAACGTGTATGGAGCGGTGATAAGGAAAAGGACCCAGAGGACTACACGTACTGGCAACGTCGTGAAAAAGAATCTTTGGGGGGTATCTACTTTTCGACCGATCCCCGACGTGTTACTACATATATGCAAGAGGCTCGGATAGCCTTCGGTGGGGATGAGGTAGTGGTTATTGCCCAACTTGAAACTAGAAGTCCCGAAATTACTTTAGACGAAGAAGCTCTGTTCGGTTACTATCGTGCTGCAGTGGCAGAGTATATTGAACAGCATTATGAGGGAAAGATTGTCCAACCAGATATCGAAGCTCTTCCACGTTATCTCGTAAATATGGACATCGATTGGAAAGACGTAGCCCGCTGGTTCATTGAAGAAAGACTAAAAAAAGGTGTGTTAAAAGCATGGCCCAACATCTCGGAGCAACGGATTGAAACTATTATACCCCTTTTAGCCGAAGCTTTGCACTGGCAAGCCGAATTCCTTATGGCCTCATATTACGCTAAACAGAAAGGTTGGGTTAAACAGGACTACGTACGGTATGGAGAAGAAGATCCAGAAGAAGCTCTTCAAAATTACCGCTTCCTTACTGAACAAGTTCTCCAAAAATTCCGTGAGCTAGCCGAAGTACCTGAACGAGCATTTCATTATTATTCAGATGGACACGAAATACGTATACTCAAACCTGTAGCTTATAAAGGTGCTAACAAGATCGTGGCCGTGCTACGGATCAGAGATACTTACGATGATAAAAACCTTCCCTACTATCGAGTTGGGGAAGTTGTCTATTCCACTTCTCAACAAGCCTCTACTCCGATCCATCGATTTATTGAAACGATGAAGAGTGCTTGGAGTCCGCATATGTTGTGGACCAATAAAGACGGTAGTACTCTCTATGATAATCCCCAGACCCAATCGGCTTTAGCTTCCCTTCAGAACCCCTCCGAATAGATAGATAGGTATCTTATAGTAGACAGAGCCCCCTATTAGTGTGTATGCGTGGAGATTGAGTGGGACCATGGGTGGGGCCATGTGTTTTCTGCCCGTAGTCCGTATTAAACAAGTAAGTAACAAAGGGGTTTTTCACGAATGTCTGAATCTACAAAATCTAGCCGGACCTCCCAGAAACTTCGACAAACAAATGAAAATATTGTTATTGGAGAAATACGGTCACTTAATACCAGAGTAGCCCAGTTGCTAGAACAATTCAGTTTACTCACGATGGAGATTGGGAATGTAGCAGACGATCTAGAACAACAGCAGGTTGGAACTAACACGGTCAGAGTCGAGTTCAAAGAAATCAAAGCCCATTTTACCGAGTTAACTGAGGCGTTAGAAAATATGCAGAAGAAAGTAGGCATCCTAGAACGGAAACTAACCGATATGGAGCGGCGTAGTTTGAACTTTGACACAACGTACTATAATAATACTGATGAGGATGGTGGAAAGGAAGATAATGAGGGTGATGAAGGGGATAATAATGATACGGCGTGAAGTAGTAGTGGTGGTGGGTGGTAATGTGTTCAAACTTGTTGAAGCACAAGATCCTTCTGATAAAGATATAGATCCTTCCTCTTCTCTTAATGAAACTGGTGCTGAAATGGTGCAGGAGCTAAGAAAGAGTCCTGCAGAGAATTGGGAAAAATTCCTTCAACCCATTATTATCAATATTAGAAGTATGTATGGATTGGAAATTGGTCAGGTAAGTTTAGTAGGTCCCCGAATCCAAACAAAGTTCACCACGCCACGCTACGGTTTTTCCATTGTAGGACATGTCAAATTCATACCAGAACCACCTGATAACGTAATCAAGAATCACGGTACTCCTCCCTATGCTTTTGAAGCTGCTGTTACTCCTAACGGAGAACTAATCAGTTCAGTAGATATAAAAGGTTCGGAAGGTTAATTCCCATAGTTATCTTATAGCAAGGAATACCATCGTACATAAATAGTAACTTTCACACCAATTATGAGTGAGTTTACTTATGGGTATCTGTAGATGGCCTTGGGAACAAAACTGTGCAACTACGTCACAAAATTGCATTAACCCTCCTAACAACTGTGATTTTGCTGGGCAACAAGGCTCTTTATTTTGTGATGTAATTGGAGCGGGTACCTGTGCAGATGTAATAGACGCAATGGCCCGAAGGATTGGGCAACGTCTTCATGCCTATGTCTTAGTGACTTCCACTTCTGTAACCCGGTATGAGTTCCAAATTAGAAGAGGTCAATCGCGTTCCATCGTCAATGTTCAAGTCGCACCTAATTGCATGTACCCTATCAATGCTACATATACGACGCGGTGTTCTCAAACAGGCTCAGCCACATTTAATTCGATGGATCAATTTTTGAACTGGATCCGTGAAAACATTCAGTAGTAAAGCGGAAAAATGCTTATCTCCGCTAAAAATGCCCCGATACTTTTTATGTGTCTACGCATCTGGAATAAATCGGACGAGTTAGTACCAATTATTCGGTGGTTTAATCCTAATACAATGATAGCTTCTGTTCCTACAGATATTCCCAACTCCGAACTTAGAACAGAAATCGGTCGCTTCGAGTTTGTTGTTCATTCAGAATACGAAGAGGTAAGTCTTCGAAAAGTTCTTTCTCACTGTGATGAAAAAGAACTATTTGAACGTATCGAAGTGGTACTAGAGGATTAAAAATCTTGCATACTTTTGTCATTCTTAAAGGTGAGGTGTTTGTGGCCGTCTCTCGTAGAGATGTGCTGTGGCAAGAAGCTGCCCAATCCGCGGCTACACTTAATAGGATTGCCGAGGATGACAGTAAATTGGATATTAACAAAGTCGAAGCTGCCAAAGATATTTATCAAGAACTTCGACTACAACTTCGTGAATTAGGGATTTGGTAAACTCAGATCCCACTTTCGGGCAAATAGCAGCATCATCACAAGGAGGACTGACATGCCCACCACTACAGGTAGTAAGAAAAAAGTGAAGAAAACGTTCCGACAACATCGTCAGCAAAAGCAGAAGCGGCGTACCGCATTTGACTGGGAGAACCGTCAAAGCGATGGCGCTAAGAAACTCGACAGTGAGTTTTCCAGAACGAAGGAAAAGGATCCTGACGCTCTGGAAATGGGCCCCGGGTATTCTGAAGATGGTAAGGGACTTCCTACAGTAAAAAAGGAAAGCGCAACAGCTAAGGAAAGCTGTGGTTTACAGGGAAAAAGACCTGTAGCAAGAAAAAAGAAGAAGGAGAGAGGTATGCCTAGTGCAAAGAGAATGAAACCCTATAATAGTATGAATGGTGACGATGAGTTTACCGAGGAAGACGACGCTGTTATGATGAGTGAGATGGCTGGTCCTGGTCGTACACGTGGTCAGAATGATGAAGATGAAGGTGGTGATGATGAAGAGTTTGGCCTCGAAGAATTCGACCTCGAAGATTTGGACTTCGGTGATTTACCCGAACTCGACGAGGAAGAGGTCGAAGAGGTTGAAGAATGTCCGCCCGGTTGCGTGCCCGAAGTAGATGAAGAAGAAGACGAAGGTGAAGAGGGGGATGACGACGAAGAGGAAGACGAGGGTGGTGAAGAAGGGGATGACGAAGAGGGTGATGACGACGATGAAGAGGACGATGAAGAGGACGATGGGGCCAAGGAAGCTTCGGTGCAACGGGATGACAAATTTGCCTACGTACTTGCCGCCGACCAACTTGACACCGTAGATGTCCGTGATCTCGATTTCCCGCTGTTCGATCGGGAGGGTGAAGATCCTCACTATCTCGTGTTGCACCGAGGTGAGCCAGTAGCGAAGATCGCTCTGCAAGATCAGCCCATGGCGGAAGAGCATCGTGGCCCCTTCCTGTCTGATAAATACCTGCGTACCCTCACGGGTAGTATTGAACGTGTCGGTCTCGGCGAAGCGTTATATCTTTCCAACGCAAAAGTCTACGCGGCTCAGGCGTCTCGTAGCAAGATTGCTGAGGAGATGAAGAAAGCGGCGAAAGCTGATATGGACGCTGCGTTCCGCAACAACATCGCCAACCTCAACGACAACCTCATGAACACTGTTTCACTGGCTATCACGGCATCGGTGAAAAATCTCATCCTCGAAAACCCGCTCAAAGAAGCTCTTGTCCACGGCATGCGCAAAGCTGGTATAAGCGAACGTGGAGCCGTACAGGTAGTAGAAAGCGCGTTCTACGAAAAGGGCGCCGACTACTTCCAGTCGCTGACCAACGTAGCGCAGGAGTGGATGGGAATGCCGGAGGAAGCTTACAAACACATAGTTGCGATGGTATCCACTTCAAACTATGCTCACCCCGAGAATGTTGACAGTAGGTACAACTTCGAGGATGAAGAAACCCTTCACGAAGCCGAAGCCATTGAAGCTGAGGAGACCTTAGTAACGATGCCGAAGAATGTACCGATCCGTACCGTAGCCTCTCCGCAGCAGCGGCGGAGCGCCGGAACAGCAAGTTCCTCTCTTGAAAATGTCAGGAATGACCTGCGTGGTCGGTTGAATGTTCGTAGTAAGCTGACCTCTCAGTAATCCGATCCGTTCCGTTCTTTTAGTGGGGTACGTGATCCATCTCTAGAATCACGTACCCCACGATTTTTATTTCAAGGGGATATTTCATGGCTTATCCAGCGCATTTCTACTCTGCAGACATCGCAGATATAATGTTGAAAGAAGACATTAGTGATGCCTTGAATATTATCAGAAACATCTTTAACTCAGGTTCAGATGCACCTTTCATGATCGTGGAGGACTATATCCAAAATGACCCTGAACTATCTCGCGATGACGACTTAGTGCAATCTTACCGTAATCGGAAGACACTCACCACGTACGGCGAGGATGTAGCGAAAAAGACTGCAGAGCTTCTTCAACAAAAGGCCACAGCGGTTGAACAATTGATCATGGGTCGGCCACCACGTAGTAAGTATTAGGAACATTTATGTACCATTACCAAAGCACAGCCGAGCTTCTTCAATCCCACAGTGGTACCGTTGTCACTGCTGCGGGAGGTGTTGTACCCATAGAGCCTCGTACCGACCGCATGAAGCTCACGAAGAGTGGGCTGTGGGTAACTGGTGACTGCTTTGTTGCAGAAACTCAACAGGGTAATAATTACGTTCCAGGAGTCTGTGCTTTTGAGGGTTGCAAACTCGACCAGATGTTTGCTCATAACAAACTTAAAGTGGCCAGTCCTGTTTCGGGTAAAAACATCGATGTGTCATGGCTCCCTTTTTGTGCACCTCATTACGAAATCAGTGCAGATATCAACGACTATATTTTTGTCGAAGTTCCTATTGTCGTAGCAGATATTCCTAATCGGAATTTAGATAATTTCCCTTATGACGAACTTACGGCCTGGAGGACGGCTAACTCTCTTCCGGCCTATTCTACTTTCGCTCGAAAACCTGTACACCAAGACCACGATAACCTCGACGATACGAAGGCTAAGGGTGTTATTTTTGACGCTACACTTACACCTTTTCGGAATAAATATCACGTAAAAATTCTTAAAGGGTTTGATAGATCGAAGGATACCCGTTTAGCCCGACAAGTACAGGAACGTGATGTAATAGGTCACTCCATGGGTGCACTTGTTGAAAGGACGGAGTGTTCCATTCCAAATTGTCGTTATATAAGTGATGGTACCCAAACATGTAAGCATATCAATGGAGGAGTGGGTAAAGGGACTATTTATGACGTGAATGGTAAACCCCATCTAACTTATGAAAGCATGCTCGATTTCTATTTTATAGAGAGTAGTGTGATTTCAAATTCAGATCAAGCTTACGTCATTGCTTTGAGCGAACAGGTTTGGGTGTGACTAAAATGAGTAAGAAAAAGAAGAAAATCATCTGGCGTTGGATCCCTGGTTATAAAGGACGTTATCGCGTATCGACTCATGGGAAGGTAAAAAGTTATGTCAAGAATCCTGAAGGTGTTCTTTTAAAAATGAATCCAAATAAAAGCGGCTATCCTCAAGTTACTCTCAAACCTGAAAAAGGTACTCGTGACACTCGTCGAGTACATAGTCTCGTCCTTCTCGCCTTTCGTGGAGAACCTGCAACGGATCAACAGTGTCGTCATTTGGACGGTACTCGTGATAATAACCGATTAGACAATCTTGTGTGGGGTACGGCGCAGGAAAACACTAATGATAAATTTCGTCACGGTACCATTCTTTTCGGAGAAGATGTAAATACTACCATTCTTACGACTAAACAAGTTAAACAGATTCGTAAACTTTTCTCAAAACGTGGTAATACCATCACTCTTGCACAAGTAGCTGAAGAATACAGTGTTGGGGAAAGTACGATCAGTGCCATTCTGAAAAATAAAACTTGGAAACATATAGATAGTCTCGACTGTTCGAATCGACCTCGGGCTCAAGGTACACCTCCTCCAGCTTGCTCCCTTGCTACAGCTCAGGAAATTAGAAACAAATACGTTGAAGAAAGTGTACCTTCCACTCAACTGGCCGAAGATTACGATGTCTCTCAAGCCACAGTTTCTTTTATCCTGAATAAAAAGGGTCATTATAAAAACCTCGAAGGTCCAGAAATTACCCACAAACATCGTATGGGTCCTGGTCGAGTCACGGAAGAGATGATCGAAGATATTCGACACGAGTACGCTGTTAACCGGGTATATACCACTGTAGCTCTAGCTCATAAACATAACATTTGCCCCGCTACGGCCAACAATATTATCAACGCTTCAGGTCCCTACTCATATCTAGGTAAAAAGGTACGTCGAGCCGACAAATTCAGTTCCCAACAACTCGGGTTAATTAGGTCTATGGCGGCTCGTGGCGTTAAGCAAAAGGTTATTGCTGCCGAGTTTTATGTCGACCAATCCGAAGTGAGTAGAATCGTCAATAGACGAGGCAGATATGCCTAAGAGCGCATACTATATTTACTTTTGAAAAAGAAAGAGGACTTAAATAATGGCTACACCGCATCTTCATAATAGTAATTATCGTCGTCGTCGAAGAAAAGCTTTGTCATCTCCACCACTACCATCATCACTGTCAGAGGGTAAAATGAAATTCCGTTTATATGGTAAAAAGAACAAAAAGGGTCTCACGAGGATTCAAGCTCTTCGAAACATTCCCCGTTACGGCGTGAAAAAAGGCGATCTCGGGGGTTGGGTACTGAACGAGAGTAATCTGGATCAAGAAGGAGATTCGTGGATCGATGGAGAGGCTCGTGTATATGATGATGCTCGTGTATACGATAATGCTTTAATATCCGGTAATGCTCAGATATATGGAAATGCTCAGGTATATGAGGATGCTGATGTATATGATGCTCAGGTATCTAATAATGCTCAGGTATACGGAAATGCTCAGGTATATGAAGATGCTCGTGTATCTGATAATGCTCGTATATACGGTAATGCTCGTGTATCCGGTAATGTTTGTGTATTCGATAATGCTCAGATATATGGAAATGCTCAGGTATATGAGGATGCTGATGTATATGATGATGCTCATATATTTGAATATGCTCAGGTATCTGGGTATGCTCAGATATATGGTAATGCTCAAGTACGTGGAGACGCTTGGGTACATGGAGAGGATGAGATATATAAAGGCGTTTTGACAAAGAAGAAGGAACGGCAACGAAGAGGAAGTAATGTGGAAAGGAGGAGGAGTATACCAAGAACTGAACGGAAAAAAGCCTCTCCTAAAGATTTAATCTGGGCAGGATCGGTTCAGTGGGAAAGTGGTAGTAATTCTCCAATTTACGCTTACGTGTTCGGGTTGGACGAAAATGCTGTTGATACGGCTTTACAACATTTACAAAACGCGATTGTCCAAAAGGAATTCCAAGAGAACTACGAAACGTGGGTACCCTGGTTGGGACAGTCGAAGAAAACTGGTCAAGACGAGATTTTTGACGGCATTGATGAATCTATTCGGATCCATGGACCGTCACGTCACCAATTAGACGAAATGTGGTTCGACAGTGCGCACATGCCCGAAGTCATCACCCGCATTGAAACTGAACCTCTTATCATCGATTTGCCTGATATGTCGTTTGACGACTTAGCTCCGTACTGTCAAAATCCCGAGGCTCTTCAGCCTTTTATTATAGGAGGAGGAGACTATATAGCCCCTTCTCAACCGCAACATCAGCACCAGTACCAACAGGTTATGAGTAACATAACCAACAACAACAAGGAAAGTGAAATGACTCATCAAAAGAGAAGGAGAGACCCTATGCCGAGACGTAGAACTATGCGTCGTCGCGCAACGGCGAAGCAGATTCGTCAGGCCGTGCGTGAACGTCTGGAGCGTCGGGCCGAAGCCCGGGCTCGTTCTTCCCAACCACCGCAGCAACAGCGGCAACGTCGCCCCTCCGAAGCGCGGGTTGGTTCGGAGCGGTTGAACGATTTACGCCGTAAAAAGCGCCGTCACGACGAGCGTCTGGCCGCGTTGCAGCAGCGTCGTGAGGCACGTCGTCGTCGCCGCAACGAAGCCCGTTTGAACGAACTTCGTGAAGCCCGTAGTGGTGGTACAGCGGTGAATGAGTCACAGCAACAGCAGCAGCCGCGTCGTCCTTATCGTCGTCGCACCGCCGCTTCTCCCCAACCACCACAGCAGCAGGTCGTTGCTAATAAGAAGCGTATTTACGTGAAAGCTGGCAACTCGGCTGGGATGCCTGAAGGTTATTACGAGTTGGACCAAGCAGCCACTCGTAAGTACCAGGCACACCTGCGCTGCAGCAGCGGCGGTGCTGCAGCGGCTAAGAAAACCCCGGTGAAAAAGGGTAAGACGAAAAAGACCCGTCGTAGTAAGTAAGTAAGTAAGTAAGTAAGTAAGTAAGTAAGTAAGTAAGTAGTTCTACGTTTCCCCCCTTTCTTCCCTGCTACTACTCTCTAACAAAAAAGTAGTAGCAGGGAAGGATTCTCTAAAGAAAATCGTAGAGGAAAGTCTAAATGATAACTACACCATATCATGATCTTAACAAACCGGTGGGTACCGTCGAAGAAAAGCTTTATCACCCTCATCAGTAGCACCATTGGAGAGTAAAATGAAATACCGTTTATACGGTGAAAAGAACTCAAAAGGTCTCCGTAGAATACAAGCTCTACGAGATATTCCTCGTTATAAAGTAAAACAAGGCGATCTAGGAGGTTGGGTACTGAACGAGAATAATCTGGATCAAACCGGAGATGCGTGGATCAGTGGTAATGCTCAAGTATATGGACATGCTCGTGTATTCGACGGTGCTCGGGTACGTGGAGATGATGAGATATTCGGTAATGAGAAGATATCTGGTAATGATCAGATGAGGCAACGACGAAGAGAAAGTAATATAATGGAGAGGATGAATATATCAAGAACTGAACGAAAAAAAGCCTCGGAACAACACCACTACCACAGAACTTCTGTCCGTGGTAATAAATACCGTTATCAGCATCGAACTGCTGCTCAGCAGCAGAAACAAGAAGCACAACCCGGTGATGTCTCCCCTGCGTTGAAGCGACGTATGGGCGACGACATTTCTGAGATGTTTGAAGAGGCTGGTAAATCCCTTTATAAAAAAGTTGTAGAAAGCCTCAAAGATGTTCTACGAGATCATTTCAACGAAGCTATCCCTGAGCTAGACGCTAATCTTCAACGTGAGGGAGGACGTCGTTGGCAAAGTGCGGCAGCAGAATTTTACCGTCCTTGGATCAACGATTTGGTAGAGACCATTATTACTCAAGGCATGAACGAAGCTTCCGGTGCTCTTGAAGACGTAGCCTCTTCTTACGCTGCGGAACACTCAGCTCCTGACAATGACGAAGATGAAAATGGTGATTCCCTTTTCGAAGTTCCTATAGAAGAAACAGAAGAGGTTGAAGAAATTGACGACGTAGAATCTACCGAAGAGGAAGGGGGAGGAAAAGAAGAACTTGAACTAGAAGAACTTCTGAGCAGCAATGCTACTTTCCCTTCTCGTCGCCGCCGCCGTAGTAGTAGCAAAAAAGTGTACCGTCGTCGCAGACCACGTCCTCCCCTCCGTCGAAGGTAAAATTAGTAAATGATCACTTTTTCGGAAAGAAGCTTTGCTCATATCCTACCACGTCTCATTCAGATGTGGCCCGAGGAAGGTTTCCGTTCCGAACGATCAGCTAAACGGATCCTAGCAACTATTATAGATAAAACAGAACGGGGCCGTATACATCTCGATACAGCTACGCCCCGAATTGAGTTAAGGACCAACGGCATTCGTATAGCAACTCTCTATAGTACTCCTTGGAAGTACCAGAAGTTTTTTCAAAAAGATACAAATGTTAACTACAGCGCGATCAAAATCCGACCCGGTGCAGTAATTCCTTTGAGAATAGGTGGAGCGGAAACTACTGCTTATGTGAACGGCGCGAGACGAATTACTTTTCGAGGTAGTCCTAATTATCTCAAGCTCGATATCAACCTTAATACTGAGAACCTCCCTATATGGGTCGAACGTGAGAGCAAGTTAACTTGCAAATACTGTGGAACCGAACCTCGGGGAGACGAAGTTTCTTGTAGAAGTTGTGGCGCAAATTTACCGGGTTAACTAAGGAAGAAGAAAGTATTGTTTCTCTTTCTTTTTCAGAAACAATTGGATAAAAAACATGAGTTATTGGCATATTGATTCATGGTTAGATATCGAAGAGGACCAGCTTTATGAAGTAGGTAACGAAGCCTGGAAAAACTAGGTTGACCCTACTATCAAGGAAATTCACAAAATGATTGAAAAAGAAATGTTAAACTTTCACCACACTGCTGCTCTTCCTACATCTGATATTACTGAACAGGAGTTGTTGGAAGCTATCAACGAAAGCGAAATAAAGGTCAAGATGTTGGAAGAGGCGGGGAATCCAATCGCGGCTAGAGAAGAGCAGCGGGTGCTAGACGAACTACTGGTAATGTATGGTGAAGACGACTATGATTGGGAGGAACAAGGTCAGTGGGATTCTATTAACCATACTGCTCTCACTTCTATTAAAACGGCTGCTAGAGGCCGTATGCGTAAAGAGTATTTCAAAGGCTACTCTATGTCGGACCACGTAGAATTCGAGTTGGACGACGAGGCTCAAACTCTGGCTCATGGTAAAATCATCGATTTCGATAAAGGTTTGGACGAAGCCACTGCAATTATTTCAGTCAAACTCATCTTAGATCCCAGTGGTGAATGGGTACGTTACTATGACAGAGATGACTTTGTTTCAGTACCTGTATCCGAGTTGTCCAAAGCTTCTGAATTTTTGAAAACTCGTTTAAAAAACGTAGCTTCCTTTACTAAAGTTGCTGATGATAACGATTACTATAACGAAGTTCTTGATAGTAATGATGATGAAAACCTACTTGAGGAAGCACAAGCCATCGTTTTAGAAACGGTCGAAAACTTTTTAGCCCCCAAGTTAAAATTAGACTTTTACGAATGGTTCGACTGTTCTGCTGGTGATGATGTCGCTAAAACCTTTGATCATTATTTAGATATTTGGTTTGAGAACATTGCTCAAGTCGCAACGCGGGCCGAATTTTCTGGAACTGGCGATGTTACCGCCATTGATTACCATGATTATGTACATCGACTCGCAGAAATTTTGTTCAAACTCAACCCTAATTGGGAAACTGAAAGTCAAGAAGATACATATAATACTTTGAAGAACTGGGAGGATGAAGCCCTAGATCGTGCTTCTAAAGAAGCTGCTAGGGAATTGACTAAGAGTAGGGGGAAGAATTACCGAGTTCCTTTCGAAGCTTCTGCTGCGAGTTATAGACAGTCGGACCGAAGAAGGGCTACTGAATATAAAGTGGAGGAAAAGTCACATTTGCTTAAAGCAGATGCACTTAAAAATATGTTAGGAATTTCTGAATCTGAATGGGATAATTATGACTATCTTGCTGAAAAGTATTTTATGCCAGTTTACAATGAAATGGTACGGACATGCGAAGATAACTATGATGAAGAAACTGTAAGGGAAATGGCAGAGGAAGCGGGTCTTGAAGCCCTTGACAAAGGTGAAGCTGAATTTTATAAAAATTGCACGAATGCTCTTGAAAATGTAGCCAATGAACTGGGATCCCCAGTAGGTTTAGAATTTGAAGAGGATGAACCATCAGGATCCTTCCTCGTAGTTTTTGACGGGGGTCGTAACGAAGCCGAGAAGATGCGAGAAATTATTAACGCTCATGGAATTGTAAATCTTCCTTTACTTGATGAGTATATGAAACAAGAAGAATATGAAAGCTACGAAGAGTTTGTCTTCGATCATATTAGTTACATTGCTCTGATTCCAGAAATATATGGAGGATTGAGTGCTGAGCGTCAATTCTACAGTGAAATGGATAGAAAGGAATAATATTTCTATGACTATTAAGAAAGATTCTAATCGTCGTATTGTTGTTAACGGAGCTATTTATAAACAAGCTCAGTTACAGGAACTACTTCAACAGTACGAAAGTGCTTCGGGCCAAATTATCAAGTTACTGACCAACGTCCATCAGGCCGCATTGGGTAAGGACTTTAATAAAGCCAATGCTACGTTGCAGAAGCTCGATGGTGTGATGGACGAAAAGGCCCTCAAGCAATTGATGGAACTCAACGATACCATGGCAGGTGTTGTGGGTATAGAAGGAAACAATTAAGAAGGAAGAAGAGGAGAATTAACCAATGCCGAAAAAACAACGACGCATCGCCGCCCGGTTTAGAGTCTTTTCCCCCGACCTCGGGGTGAACATCGAGGAGTCCGCTCCAAACAAGGAGCAAGCCATCGCAATGGCGGACTCTCTCGCGGAACAAAACCCCAGCACCACTATTGGTGTATGGACTCCTGGCGAAGAACATATCTACCAGGTAAGTCTCAACAAGGGAAAGTGGACTGTCTATGTCAATCCGGAAGATGCTTCTCCGGAGGAATTGATTGGACAGGAACACTTGATGATGGTGAAAGTCCACCAACCTCGTAGCCAAGTTATGACATATACTTCGGTCAAAGTTCCTTGCATCGCCGTCAACGGTGCTATTTACAAACAAGCACTACAACCACCACAACATAGCATTGCGTTACAGAGATCTCTAGCCCTGCGGATGCTGGGAGACGAACTCCATACCACATCGGCATATCTTGGTAAAAATGCAGATAGGTTTGTAGAAGAACATCCAGAAGTACTAAATAATATTAAAGACCTTGAAACATTTATTGAAGAGGCTATATATGCAATTAAGAGTGAGTTATTAGTTGAATAAGTAAATAAATAATTACTCTTCCTTCTTATAAAAAAGAAGGTTTTCTCCTACACCGATGAAAATGGGATGAAAGTTGAAACCATGATTTTTGAACAGGATCAAGAAAATAGTCTAAAAGGTGTCATCCTTAACGGTGCGGTGTACCGTAGTGCAGCCTCTAAGACTTTCGACGACCGTTATTTGCGAAACGACGGTGTTGAATTCTATATCTATGCTTTGGTAAGTTCCAAAAAGAAGCCGAAATTGAACCTGTTCCGTCCCGTTGGTAAAAAATCTTCTCTACCCCCCGAGATCTCTAAAGACCTCGATGCGGATCAAAAAGAGTATGCTGAGACGCAACGGAATAAGGGAAATCTGTGGTTCCTTAAACTAGAGGACGGTTGGGACTGGACTAAAGCTGGTGGTGCACGGGGAGCGGTAAAGGTTCAAGAAGTATTGAATTACCTTAAGAAGTTCAAATCGAAAGACCGTGTAGGTGGCGTCGAGGCGATCTACATCGAAGTCAATAACAAGAACCGAAGTGGTAGTGCTCGTTAAAAAGCCACTTCGATCATTCATTCATTTCAAACCACACTATAAAGGGAACATTGTTAGCAAAACACAGGTTACCTTTTAGTAAGAGATAAAGAATCACCTTTCACCGCAGAATCACACCTTTCGATGACCAGTCACATCACCCGGGACCTGGATAGATAGTGGGCGCTTCTTCTCATCAACGTCTTTCTAACCCATCAGGTGCCCACCACTATTCGTAGCATCATTGTTAGTTGGTTCCGGCGTATGTTAATTACGCCTTTTCTTTCCACAGCCACATCACCTATTGTTCGAGTTTGGTGAATAATTACTATTCGCCGTTTTTTCAACCCTGGCATTTGTTTGTCCAAGGAGTTTTCTTATGTCGACTATTCCTGGCGCTGTGGTAAATGCGAAGTACGACCTCTCTCGCGGTATCGTCGAGACGAAGAGGATGTACCCGCTGGCTGCAGGCACCAATATCGCAGAAGAAGGTTCTCTCCTGATTCAGGTTGCGGGCGCCACTTCCATCGAGGCTGCTGTATCTGCCGGTGCGGCGGGTGAAGTACCTCTCGGAATGGCTCTGCTTTCCTTTATCAAGGGAAAGACCTTTACCAAGTACCAAGAGGGCGTAGTTCCGGCTGCCGCTCCTCTTACCTTCCAATTAGCTCGTGCAGGCCTTGTCGACGTCGGCGCAGGTGTAGCAGAAGCTTCTGTCTACGACGTAACCAACGCTACGTATCTGACCGTTGTAGCTGGCGCCCCTGGTGCTGGTGATGCACAGATCGACGTTGTTTCAGGTCTGATGACCTTCAACGCTGCCGAAGTTGGGATCGATTTCTGGATTCGCTACCGTTACAACATGACGGTGGTGGAAAAGGAAGATCTGATTCGTTCGTCTCACGTCAACCGTGGGGCCGACGAGCAGTTCGAATCCACCTCGGTAGCTGTCGGTCGCTGCCGCGTCTACACCACCATGTTCGATGCACGTGGTGAATGGGAATTGCTCACTCAGACAGGTGCGGGCAACTCTCCCTGCTTGGGTCCCAACGGACTTTGGTCAACTATTAACCTCGTAGCAGCCGCTACTCCTTTCGGGCGTGTAATTAGTCTGCCGACCGTAGACGATCCCATGCTCGGAGTGGAGTACGACTCTCAAACCCCGTAAAAGGAGGGTAATACTATGAGTAGTATTTATGGAAAACGTACCGCCCTCGTCAACCGACGGGGCGAAGATGTTGCGCAGGGCTTCGCTTTCAAGTCGATGCCTCGCACTGGTAATCTTTCTTTCTCCGATAGCACTAGGCTCGTGGATACTGCTGGCAACTACAACGCAAGTAGTCAAGACGACTTGATGCGTGTCGTAGATGCCATGGTAACGGCCCGCTTAAACGGGCACATCGCGCAGACCGGTGCTGTGCAGCACAACGCTGAGGCGGAGAAACTGGCCACGTCACTGGTAGAATCTGCTTACCAGGATCAGAGTGTAGGTGGTCCTTTCAAGGTCCTCGGTGAGGTTATCACTGACGAGATCGTGGAGACGATGGGTCGTCTCGGATTTACCAGTAAGGTGCTGGCGTTCAAGTCGATCCCCGAAGGTCAAGTGGCACAGATCAAGATCAAGGTCAAAGACGTCCTCGCATACCAGATCATGGATGATGCGGAAACGATCGAGTCCTTTATCACAGGTCGGTTCTACCAGCCCAAGCACTATTATCTCGCTTCGAAGATCAAGTTCGAAGAGGGTACGGTGCATGAGTGGGGTAGCAGCCTGATCGAAGAGAAGCACAACGACGGCGTTGAAGCGTTGATGACCCGTGATGACAACATTACGAAGGCTTTGCTCGACGCCGCTGCTCCGGTCCGAAACAACGTGGTAGCGTTCAACGCGCTAACCCCGAATGTTTTCTCCGAGCTTCTCACGCAGGTGAGTCGGTGGGCCATTCCGGTGCCCCACTGCATTCTGTCCATTGACCTCTGGAATGACCTCCGTGCCGATCCTGACTGGCAGCGGTTCTACTCGCCGATCGAGAAGCATACGCTGGCTGAGGAGGGTAAGCTCGGACGTCTGATGGACGTTGAGCTGATCACGGACGGCTTCCTATACCAGTCTCTGCAGGTTTTGCGTCCCGGTGAGATCTACATGCTGGGTATGCCTGCTGCACTCGGTATCAAGACTGAGCGTATTCCGCTCACTTCCAAGCCGCTCGAATTCCACCTCCTCGGGGACATCGCTCGCGGTTGGATGATCTACAACTACCAGAGCAGTGCGGTTCTCAATAGCCGTGGTGTGGCTAAGGGCCTCAAGGTGTAGTAATCAGTTGATTACTCTTTTTGTGAAGAAATCACAGATAGGTATAAGTGACCCAACAGGTCTTTATCTCACCATGATGCTCAGTGTAACCTTCCTTTAGAGAAAGAAGACGACTCAGTCTTCTTCGATTCCCAATTACAAAGGGCGAGTCGCAAACAAAGTGATTCGCCCTTTGTTTTAGGAAATCGAAAGAGAAAGAAATACTAATGGAAAAGACAATCCGTCAGTGGATGCAGAATGAACTCAACTTTGCCAACCCACACGACTATTTCGATAATGCGGGTGAGCCGAATTATACGAAGTTCGCGGAACAGGCGATATTAGATCTAGCAGGGGACGATTACGAATCGTGGTTTTCTGATGAGCTTCATCCCGTCTGGGAATTGTCCATTCAGATCCTTGATAACTTTGCTCCACAGTATCGGCAGATGGAAGAACAGGACCGCTACGCTTCCTCTTTTCAAAAAGAAGCCGAAACCCTCCCCAATACGGCCTTCACAGATTGGATGATCGATTATATCGAATATGGACTGCAACTCGAAGGTAACATCATCATTCGTGAGTTTTCTGAAGATATCTACGCTGCGGCTCAGCAGACCCAGTTTGCAGCACTCCCAAAGAAGCTTGAAGAAATGGTGGTAAAGCACTACGTCTACGGTATTAAAGAGTCGTGTGACTTGCCCTCCCCTTTTACCAACTTCATCCTCGATGGTTTACGTAACCGGATCGATTGGGATGATGTTGCATTGGTTATTTCCAAACAGGCTCGGGAGCAGATGCGGTTCAACTAGGAGTAAGAAAATGCCCCATCAAAATTATAGTTGGGTGACTGATGAAATGTTCAATAAAAAGCTGGAAGAAATTCTGGATAGAGAAGAGCATCTTTTCTCCATTCCCGGAGTATACAAAGCTGTAAGTGAAAATTCCGCTTCTTATAACGAAGCTATGGATCGGGCTGAAAGTCTTGACCTCGACTTTGAAACAGCTCTGGAAGAAGTGGCTCAAAGTTACAACGCTAAGCAGCTCCTGGCCATTCCCGGTTTGTACGAGGAAGTATCTGAATATTTCAATAACGATGTTCTTAAAGAGTTAAAGTATGAACATGATTATGAATATGGCGAAGAATATGATAACAACAACGATGAGGATGATGATTTGAATCGGTACGAAGCAAAAAGTGGTTCTACCCATTTAAAACTTCCCCATCGTCGTTATCAAAAAATATCTACTTTTACAAAGGAAACCAGAAAAATGAGAAAACACGGAGTTCCCGAACTCGGACCTGACTACTTTATTCCAGTAGATGATGAAGAACTGGATTCAGAAGTGGTGTCTTGGTTACACTACGGACAGGATGATCCAATTTACGCTTTGGGCAGTCGTTTAATTGCTTATGGTGAAACTGAGGCATCTCCTGAAGAATTAGAGACTTTAGAAACTATTTTAGAAAAAATGTTGATGCGTGTTGATTTAGAAGGTGTTCCAGAAGGAGAGGAAGACGATTTCGATCGTATGGCAGATTTACTAGAATCGGTACGATCTATTTTGAGTCAATACAAACAAGAAATTGAAGCTCATCAAGAACGTATAGATGACGAATACGATAAAGAGTTGGAACAAAAAGAACGGTGGGAACAAGAATCGAGGAGCCGCCCTATGCGCTATTCTAGTAACCGAACAAAAACTGCAGCAGTGTCAAATAGTCAAATCTTCAACTACGATGAGTGGGAGGATGACTATCCCATTCTCATCATCTTTAAAGAAAAAGGTAGTGGTGAATACGATGACTGGGAAGTTGTAGACGGTGCTACTAATATGGAAGAGGCTGAAGAACTTTTGACCGAGTACCAGACGGCTTTCGGCCCTAGCTTGCAAGTACGGATCCATGATGAATCGTACCGTCGTGGTGGTAGGGGTAATAATAGACGGGGTTTCGATCGTCCTCCCGGCATCTACGGTTCTACTCTGCGCCAACGACGTTCCTCTTTTATTCAATACCGTAAGGCCCAGATGGGTGCTGATATCGCTCTGCTTCAAAAGAGCATGCAGAGTTTGAGTAAAACTCAGGATAAAAAGGAAGCTATCAGTTTTCTACGCGACATCTCCGATGCTGCTCTAGGGATTATTTCAGAGTTGGGAGAGGAAGAAGCCAAAACGGCCAGTGTCTCGTCGCGTTGGAGAAAGAGGAGACAAAGACGGGGAAGCAGCCGTAGTAGTCTCCAGGCCGACTACCTCACGTTGAAAAACGGTATTAACGCGCTGCAAAAGGCTACTGAAAAAGAAGATCTAATTCTAGCCCTACAGGACGTAGCCGACTCTGCACGGGACCTTCTTTCCGCTATCGGATAGATAAGTAGGTGGAGTTACCATGTTCATCGTAGTAGAGACTTAGATATAAATCTAAGTTGACTATTTCAAGGGCTGGCATTGGGACGAGTAAATCATGATTTTCACCCTAGAAGACACAACCAATATTGGTGAAGAGATCGGAATCGATTGGGACGTTGTAGACTTTACGCCCGAATCGTTTCAAACCGGACTTGAAGTAGAACTTGAACACGGTACCGAATTTGGTGACGAAACCGATGTTACAGAAGATGACCCTTTCATTACGGGCCGGATCGCATGGATTCATCTTTTAGAAGATCCTGATTATTATGAACTGCTTGAAAAAATGGAATCCAAATTTGATGGGGTAAGGACAGAAGCTTCTGTTCATCATCCACGTCGTTATTACCACGCCTACGTTTTGGATAACATCGTTGAGAAGAACCCAGACTATATTTCCCCCGAAATAGAAAAGATGGCCAAGGACTTCATTAAAAAGTCAGAGAAGTCGGCCAAAAGCCTAGCCGACGATGAGGAAGAGTTCCTAGAATTCCTCGAAGATGCCATCCTTGCCGGTCCACAACTTGGTAACGTAGCTTCAGGAGATCTCCTTGAACTCCTAATGAGGAATCAAGTAATGGGGGCTATCCCTCTTGCCGACCTTAAAGCCGAGGAGCTTATCCGAGGCGACAAGATCGATGTCTACGACTATTTACAGGCCGCTCTTCAGCATCTTGTGGAACGAGTAGCTCTTATGTGGTTGCGTGGTGAAGTGACACAGCGTCAGGAAGATGCGCGGCGAGACGAAACCGAGACAGTGGTGGAAAAGGGCCAAAAGCCTTTACAGCAGCAGCAGCAACAACAGCAACAAGTCGGCGGGAGTACTCTCCTTCATAGGTTCGCAACGTTCCGGGTCAACGGTACGGAGTATTAAAATGGCTGGACGTACTAATATACGGAAACATGGGCGAATTAAGAAATGTCGATCCGAGGACAAAAAGGATGGACGTAAACATCCCGTAGAAGATCAGAACTGGTGTCTGTGGGATAGTACGGGCAAAAAAATCCTTTACGCCGCTCCTACCCGACAAGAGGCTGAGAAACAGGAACGAGCCGTTCAGTACTACAAGCATAAAGGATCTGTCACTTACCAGAGACAAATTTTCTGTCGAGCCCTTATACAAGCCGAAGTTCCCGGTACCCCTCCTCCACTTGATTGGAAAATGAAAGTAGCTTTAACCTCGGAGGAGTTGGAGATGAAGCTCCGTCCCTGGTTATCCAACTTTATTAAGTTCGCTCACGCCCTAGAAGATGTTCAAGAGAGATTGCTCGAACGTCTTCCTCGCAAAGCTGAGTTGCTCAAGAAGATCCGGGGCAATTATACTAATCTGGTAAAAAACCTGGACCTTGGTAAAATGGGATCGGTAGCAGACGCATTTGGGGATGTGGGAATGGAACTGGTAGACGTCTCAACAGATCTCAAAGAAGTGTTTAATCAGCGAACGACCTACGCTAATTATCTTCGACAAATCAATCCTGCCATGGAAAGATTGGAACAAGACGACCCGACTAAAATATTATTCTTAGAGGCTGTGGCTTCTCTACATGCCGATGAGGTGATGGTTTAATGAGTTATGTCATTGTAAGTGGGGCCGTGTACAAACAAGCACTTCAAGCTCCAAAAGAGGACGCGTTTGAAGCTGTACAACCCCAACTAGTGGAAATGCATGATAAAGCGTTGACGGTGAAACGCTATTTTTGGAGGAAGTTCTACTCCGACCCTTCCGTCTTTTTGGATGTGATGAACAAACTTTTATCACATATCGACAGGATCCCTACAATTCAGGACGCTGTTAAATTAGATAAATGGGCAAGTTACTTTGGACAGATCGGTTTGAAACTAATCGACGGTGCGGAAGCTATTAACCAACGTTTGCCCGCGATTGAACAAACAATTAAGAATTTCGAAACTCTTAGGCAACAGGCCGAAGCCAAGTCCAAAGTTAGTCCTGATCCGAGCTATACCAGAATTGTAGAGGCTATTAACGGCTTCCTCCAAGATATGAAAACACCGATCAATTAGTTAAAAGGACTCCGATCAATGTTGAAGAAAAACGTCATGTTTAAAGTGGGTAAAGAAATTTTCCGAAAAGCGAGAGGTAATATACCAGGGGATCCTATTGTACTGGAATGGGATGATGATGACTACTATGAAGAAGATGATCTCGAACTTGATCCCGATGATGCATATATGCAAGTTTCGGGTCGCCTCGGTTCTCAGATCGATCTCACGATCGAAGGTAATTTTATCGATACGTTTCGCTCCCGGGAAGACGCCGAGGCGTTTCTTACTAAATGGGTACAAGAGAACAACTTTTTCCCTAACCTCTGGTTCATCGACGACCATGGTGGTGTAGAAGGTCCTCTCCCATATGGAGATGACAGTGGTCCGGGTCGGCGTAATGAAGGAGCTACGTATCGTCAAAGCGATTATCACTCTGCTGAAACTGTTGAAGGTTGGGACTTCGACGCCTTAGTGTCTGCAATCAATGAATATATACCGCTCGGAAGTTCCATAGCTGATGTTGAAGATTATATTATCCCCGAAGAAGATGTTATAGATATTGAGATTTATACAATAGTTTCTGGAAGTCTAGGGATAAATCAACCCGACTATATAGCTGACTTGTTAGATATTACACTTACTCAAGAGGATAAAGACTACGACCTCGGATGGGAAGCTATAGAAGAACGAGTTGCTATAGTCTCTGACAAACTCTCGAACGCTTTAACAACTCGGGGCATCCCCGGTTCTATATACTTTGGACATAACGAAGCTGACGGTTCTTATGGTTTACATTATCTCGTGGACATAGACGATGTAGTAGATCTAACAGGAAGAGATCCTGTTCCTTCCCCCTTATACGATGCAACAACGTCGGAAAAGATGGGTAGTAAACGAACTGCTCTCATCAACTGGGACGAAGAAAACGGACTTCTTTCCGATAAAGAATTTGATCTTCCACTTAGTAATAAGGAATTTGATTTATTATCTACTGAAGAAAAGGAAGGGGAAGAGGAAGAGTTCTTATACGAAGATGAAAAGGATGAAGACGACTTCTTTCTCGACGTATCTCTCCTTGACGGTGTAGTAATGGAGGGTTTGACAGAAGATCGGTCTGAGTACGGAAACTTTTCCCTCTTTGTCGATGAAGTTCCTGCCCGTCAGATAGATGATTTGGATAAAGCCGAACGGTTAGTCAACGACGCTAGTCTTGTTACTACTGTTGGTGGAAGGTACTCTTTAGAAGAGGCAGAAGATGACATGATAAATATCATCTTCGAAGCTGAGATGGACGAGACCGATAGGCTTTTAGATGAGTTCTTGACAACACCCTCAATACCCAAAACAGTTAAAAGGTAAAAGGAGTTAAAATGAAATTAACTAGTAAAAAGTATAGCCAGATGATTGGAGAACATCTCCACATTTTCGGTTTTATGACTGAGCAGGAAATTCGTTGCAGTCTACGTGTAACAAGGGTTGATGTAGAAAATGCTGTTAGGGATGGAGAAATTCAATATGTGCAAAATGGATATATTGCCACTGAATCTTGGACCGCCGCGCTGCAGGTAGCGCGCGAGTGCGGCGCCGAGGCTGCCAGGCAAAGCCCCAGGCCGACCCCCGAGTGGACGGGAGAGCCTATCCTACAGGGCGACTGGGACGCGATAATAGACGTCCTGGGCTACGACCCGGGCTACGGCGACAGCGCAGCGAACCAGGAGCTGATCGACGCGTGGCTGGCCGGCTATGAGGCTATTCGCCACAATACCAACCCTTACGAGATCGATGCCCGAAATAACACAGCAACGTCACAAAGAAGACTATTGGCCGATGGAGAGGGGGGCTACCAAGGTTATAAAAACTACGAAACTTGTGCTGTAACTATGTGGATCGATAATGACCGCAATGATTACCAGTACTGGAACGATGCGGCGGACGAGATCAAAAGGCAAATTACTAAGGGAGGTCCTTATTCCAAATATCAGTCGGATGAAGATAGTATCAAATTCACTTTGGCTGATATGATGAAGGACTATTTTGAAGAAGGTAATCCGATTACCGAAAATTCAGTTTACAATGATCTCCTGAACACCGCATTGGCAGAAGTGGATTGGAACGAAGTGGCTCAAACTTTTCTGGAAGAGTAATTATTATAAATAGATAAATGATTTTCTCTTTCGAAACAAAAGAAGCAGAGATGATTACCCATTGGATCGTAACGGGTCTTGCAACTGTACTGTCACAACGTTCCGATCTTACGGATAAACAGATTAAAAAATTGAGGGCCCACGACATTTTTGCTTCTCTTATGAAAGCTCTGTATAAACAACGGAAAACTTTTGTAAACGAAGCTAGGGTTCTGTTCCGTGTAGGCGCTGATAAGTATTTACAGAACACGAAAAGGAATTTTCCATCATGAGTATCCTACGTCGATTACAACAACTCCGTTCCCTCTACAGACATGCTGGTATTCGTGTAGCTGCAGGTGAATACGAAGTTTTCAGTACCGCTCCGCTTAACCTCCAATTGTGGAAGCAAGTCCCCTCGTTAGAAGAAGCTGTCCAACTCGCTAAACATTTAGTGGAGCAACATGAAGGTTCAATTCTCAACGTATGGCATCCCCGAGAAGGCCAACTTTATCGGGTAGAAAATAGAGGGGGTCGGATTAAAGAACTCCTTACACCATTACCATCGTTATTCCAACGCAAAAAGGAAGCTCCTCCCCCTCCTTCTGTCAAAGAACTTCCGTCGAGTCGAAGTAATTGGAATGAGCAGATGAGTGAATACTGGCAAAGTACTGCCGGTTATCGCGATCTCTTCTGGGTTCGTATAGGTGACCAAGGGGACTATGAAGCAAGTGATGATCTTCCAGAAGTAGAAAGGTATCTTCGACACTATGAAAATAATGAAATAAATATTGGTCCGGTAATAGAATGGATCCAATACGGCGTAGAAACTGAAAATTTTTACGGTAACAATTATATCAGTATCTATATCGGGGATGACGACGCTCAACCGATTCGAGAACTTTCTTCCCACGAAAGAGACACGGTTGAAGAGATACTTGCCTCTCCGTATCCTGTATTTGCTCAGGTCAAAAAGGCTGTGGTAGAAGGTTTAGTATATCGTCGTTCCATAGCAGCGGAGCCTGTGGACGATGTGGGATTTGACGGATTTATAGGCGTCTTTGATCCGGATCAAGATAAGAAGCGACAAGAAGTACAGCCATTACCTCCGTGGGTGTTGGAAAAAATGAGGGAGAATAGGGAGACTATTCCTGAAGTTACTGATGAAGATGTGGTAAAACTTTACAGTTGACCACTTAGGGAGAAGCGACGGCGGGTTGACCGACGCAGGAAAGAGGAGATGTTTCAAACCCCCTCTATGCACGTGAAGCAGTACCGTTGGAACTGGGCTTACAAATAAAAGGAATCAATGCCTTTATTTCAAAAAACATTTCTTGAATATGCTAATGCTGAAGAAGATTCGGATTACAGAGAGCCTTTAGACGAAGAGGCTTCTGACACCTTCACTCTTTTAGAGATTGGGGATGAGGTAACAACTTCTGACAATCATCGGGGTAAAGTCGTTAACATCGCTTTGCACGGAGCTGACTACGGTGATGATCGTAAGGAACTAGAACCCCCGTCTATCACTGTGAAATTAGAAGAAGACGGAACTGAGATAGTGACGTGTATTTGTGCCTTGGAATTAGAAAACGAAGAAGACACAGCTCTTCTACATTCCGAATACGAACGCCTTTGGCCCCCCATCGAAGATTTGCCTGGTGATGCTCACCGGCTCATCGACGACGAAAAGATCGAAGAGAATATGAAAAACGAACGAGTCCGTTTCGATAAACAATACATGCGCGCCCAAAGATGGGCTACTCATACTGTTACGGCAGAAGGTCCTCTTGTACCAGGTACCGTGCTTGAAGAGCTTGAAGGTGTAGATATTGGTAAAGG